>SDBT01001983.1_pt1 | contig 36724 bp, 24 predicted proteins | sample 2277101 | NCBI WGS metagenome assembly SDBT01 (sample SAMN10404973, study PRJNA504765) | marine sediment metagenome | isolation source: marine sediment core GS10_PC15, 103 cmbsf | place: Arctic Ocean: Southern Knipovich Ridge | collected 2010 | reverse complement strand
TCTCAGCCCCCGAGACGCGGCTCGAGCCACTCGGGCAGCAGCGCGGACGGCTGTCCCCAGACCAGCAGCCACAGCTGGTGCACCGCCCGGGTGGCGCCCACGTGCAGCAGGTGGCGGGCGGAGTCGGTGTCCGGGTAGTTCTTCCGGCTCACGTCGAGCAGAACCACGTAATCGAACTCCAGGCCCTTGGTCTGGGCGACGTCGGTCACCTCGATGCCAGGGCCGAAGGAGAAATCCTGGTCGGCCACCCGGGACAGTTCCGGCAGGTCGCAGCGCAGCAACGCCTGGTAGGCCTCGTCCGCCTGCCGGGGAGTGCGGGTCAGAACTGCCACCGACGCGTTGGGCTCGCGCCCTGTCAGGTCCCCGAGCGCGTCGGCCAGCAAGGTGATCGCCTGGCCCCGGCCGCCGAAGCGGATCAGCTCCACGGGCGCCCCTTCGCGCACGGTCCGGACCGGCCCGTCCGGGACCAGGTGCCCCAGCACCGCGAAGGCCAGCTCCACGATCTGCCGGGTGGAGCGGTAGCTGACCTCGAGCGGCGAGACCTGGACGTGCTCCCGCCCGATCAGCTCGAGCACCTCGGACCAGTCGGAGAAGTCGTTGTCGGTGATCTTCTGGGCCGGGTCTCCGGCCAGGGTGACCGAACCGCCGCGGACGGTCTGCATGAGCACCAGCAGCTCCAGCGGGCTGAAGTCCTGGACCTCGTCCACCATCACGTGGTCGTATGACAGCCTGCGGCGCCCGCGGAATCGAAGCCTGCCCCTGAGCAGCTGGTACAGCCGCAGCAGGATCATGCTGTCTTCCTCGTCGTAGCAGGGCGGGTCGTCGGCGTCCCGGCCGCCCGGCTCCACGCGCCTGAAGTGCTGGTCGGTGCACCAGCGGTGGACCTGTTCGATCTCGGCCTCCGAGAAGGCCCCGGGCGCGAAGCTCTCGATGCCGGTGCGCAGCCAGCCCCAGTCGGTGAACAGCTCGTCGAACAGGGCCTCGGGCCTGGCGCTGCCCGACTCGCGGGCGGCCTGATCGAGCAAGGGGATCAGGACGCGGTGGGTCTTGAAGCGCACCACAACAGCCGGAGTCCGCTCGCAGACGTTCGTGGTCAGCTCGGGGAAATGCCGGCGCCGGGCGGCGAGCGCCCAGTCGCCCAGGGTCTGGACTTCGACGCCTTTGACGCCCAGGGCCGGGAGAACCTTCGAGATATAGCGCGCCAGGGCCCTGCCGAACACCAGCGCAAGCATCCGCCGCGGCCTGAAGCGGGCCTGGTCGTGAAACGCCAGGTATGCCAGCCGGTGCAGGCCCACCGTGGTTTTGCCCGAACCGGCTCCACCGGCCACGACCAGCAGGGCCTCCGGGTCGCGGGTGAGCAGCTCGAACTGCCTGGGGTCCAGCAGGGCGGCTATCTCGGGCAGGTGCTTGTCGGCCCGCAGCTCCTGTCCGGCGCCGGCCGCTCCCAGCAGGGGAACGGCCGTGTCCGGACGCGCGGCCGAGCCGGCGCCGCCGCGCAGCGTGCCGGACTGGTCGGCGATGTCGATCCAGCCGCCGCGGGCCCGCAGGAAGGTGCCCTGCTCGGCGGCCACACGCACCAGCCGGCCGTCGACCACGGTCACTACCCTACGGCAGAGCACCTCGCCTTCCATCTGGCGTCCGGCGATCTCCTCGGCGAAGGCCTCCCCTTCGCGGTAGCGGTAGAACACCCGGCTGATGGGCGCGTGGCGCCAGTCGACGATCCTGACCCCGCCGCGCAGGAAAGTCCTGCGACCCAACAGGATGTCGCGCTGCGCCTGCCCATCCACGGACAGGCGCATGTGCGCGAAGTAGGGGTTGTCCCGGTCCACCCGTTCACGCCGCGAGCTCTCGCGGACCGCGGACAGGGCCGCCATCCGGTCCATCTGCTCCAGCAGCATGGCCTGGTCGTCCGGCAGAGTCTCCTGGGCCAGGGCGTCGCGCAGGGTGACCAGCTCGGCGTCGTAATCGGCCATCTCCATGGCCCCGCCGGTGGAATCGATCCCCGCCCGGACATCGGACAACAGGCGCTCTTCTTCGGCCACGACGGCGGGCACGGAACGCCCGCGGGCTTTTCGATTCATCTCGGTCATGGTCCGGCTGGTAGGCCCCTCAAGCCGGCGGCAGGACGGGCGCCTCGGCCAGGTAGATCAGCAACATGTCGTCGGACACCTGGAGCGAATCCTCGGGGTTGACCTTGTCGGTGCCGCTTTCCTTGTAGCGAACGCCGATCAGCAGGGCGCCCTTCTCCTCCTTGATGCGCCGGCGCAGGTCGCCGAACGCCACCGGGCGCCGCTGGTCCTCGGGCAGCGAGCCCACGTAGAGGCTCTGGGCGCCGACCGTCATCACCCGGCTGAAGATGGTCGCGCTGCCGTGCATGACGATGGCGTGGGCCAGCATGGAGAACCCCAGGCGGGTGCTCTCGATCACCTCGTCGGCGCCGGCCGTCCCTGCGTGCACGACGTTCTCCGAATCCAGGATCTCGGCCACGATGTACAGCGGCCGCGCGCGGCGCGCGGTCTCCGGCCGGCGCGCCAGCCAGGATCGGATGGTGAACACGGTCAGGATGGTGTTGGCGTCGGCCTGCTGGGGAACCATGGTGCGGGAACCGACCACGATCACGGCCGCCGCGTGGGAGATGCGGGCCTTCTCCAACTCGCTCTCCTTGGTGGGCTCCCCGCTGACCCAGGTGAACTCCGGCGGCACGTCCTGGGGGCGCTCCCCGGAGGCGAAGACGACCGGCCGGGTCTTGTCCGGGTCGGTCTCCTGGAGGATGGCGTCCAGCAGCATGCGGGCGCCGGGGTCGTAGCCGCAGATGACCAGGTGATCGATGTATCCGCTCATGCGTACCTGCTCCTCCCTGATTGACAGCACCGTGTGCACCAGGGTGCGACCGACGATGCCGGCGAACAGCGCCAGGCTGAACATGCCCGCCACCATCATCACCCCGCCGACCACCCTGCCCAGCGGCGAGACCGGGGTGACGTCCCCGTAGCCCACCGTGGTCAGGGTGACCAGCGCCCACCAGAACCCGTCTCCCAGGTGTTCGACCCTGCTCCCGTCCACACCCTTCTCGATCAGGAATATACTCACCCCGCCCAGCAGGGTGGCCGCGCCCAACAGCGAAAAGGCGAAGATGAACAGCAGCCGGTTCTCCGAAAAAGCGCGCGCCAGGCCGTGGAAAGGATTGCTGTAACGAAACAACTCCACCGTGCGCAGCAGCCGCAGCAGCCTCAGCGCCCGCAGGCCGCGCAGCGCCGGCACCAGAGCCATTACGGTCAGGATGTCGATCATGTTCATCGGCCGCAAGCAATAGAAAAACCGCCCCAGCAGGTGCACCCGCAGCTTGTCCAGGCTCGTACGCCGGTAGAACCGCAGCGACGGCGGCTCGTAGCTCGATATCCTCAGCCCGATCTCCAGCCCGAACAGCCCCAGCACCACCCAGTCCGCCACCTCCAGCACCGGCGCCCAGGGATGCTCCGGCCCCAGGAACAGATCGACCCCGAACAATCCCACCGAAACCAGGATCAGGCCCCAGACGGTCCCCTCCACCACCCGGTAGCTGGTGCAATCGGTGCGGTGAAAAGCGTCCTTGACAGCTGTCAACACCCGGCGCATGGCCAGCCACCCTACCACCGAGCCCGCCCAGAGGCAATTGGCCGGCGGATCCTTTTCGGGTATGCTCGTCGTCCGAGGGAGGGTGGCAAGGTGGGCCTGTCACGCTGGCTGCGCACGTGGTTCTCGACCGCGTCCGGGCGGGAGATCGCCCGGGCGGAGGGGGTCCTGGCGCGTATCCAGAGACACGGCCCCGGGCTCGCGGCCGCCTCCGACGCCAAGCTGAAGGAGCTGGCCGGTCAGCTTCGCGCCCGCGGCCGGGCCGGCGAGGGAGTCGACGGCCTGCTGGTCGACACCTACGCCCTGGTGCGCGAGGTGGCCGCCCGGACGGTGGCCATGCGGCCCTACGACGAGCAAGTGCTCGGGGCGCTGGTCATGCACCGCAGCCAGGTGGCCGAGATGAAGACCGGTGAGGGCAAGACCCTGGTGGCCAGCCTGCCCCTGTGCCTGTACGCGCTGACCGGCCAGGGCGCCCACCTGGTCACGGTCAACGACTACCTTGCCGCCCGGGACGCGGCCTGGATGGGGCCGATCTATGACTTCATGGGCCTGTCGGTGGGCGTGGTCACCGAGGATCTGGATCCGGTCGAGCGGGCGACGGCCCGCCAGGCGGCCTACGCGGCCGACATCACCTATGTGACCAACCACGAGCTGGTGTTCGACTACCTGCGCGACAACCTGGCCACCGACACGGACGAGCTGCTGCTCCGGCCGCTGCACTTCGGGGTGGTCGACGAGGTGGACCTGCTGCTGCTGGACGAGGCCCGCACCCCGCTGATCATCAGCGGCGCGTCCGGCGACGATCCGGGCCGCTGCGTCGAGGCCCGCCGGATCGCCGCCTGCCTGGCCGAGGGCCGCCACTACAAGGTGGATCACAAGGCCCGCCAGGTGCTGGTCCAGGAGGCCGGCTGGGCGGCCATGGAGCGCGCCCTGGGCGTCGCCAACCTGGCCGAGCCACAGCACCTCCAGTGGCAGCACGCCCTGTACAACGCCATGCTGGCCCACGCGGTCTACGAACGCGACGTGGACTACATCGTGGACGACGACCACGTCTACCTGGTCGACGAGCACACCGGCCGGGTGTCTCCGGACAAGCGCCTCTCCGACGGGCTGCACCAGGCTCTGGAGGCCAAGGAAGGCATCACCGTCCGGGGTGAGGATCGCACCCTGGCCAAGACCAGCTACCAGATGTTCTTCGCCCTGTACCCCAGGCTGTGCGGCATGACCGGCACGGCCTACAGCGTCCGCGAGGAGTTCCAGCGCACCTACGGGCTCAAGACGGCCGTGGTCCCCACCCACCGGCCGGTGATCCGGCGCGACCTGGCGCCGGTGGTCTACCGCACGGCGGCCGAGAAGTTCACCGCGGTGACCGACGAGATCGAGCGACTGACCCGACTGGGCCGGCCGGTGCTGGTGGGCACCACCTCGGTGCGCGAGTCCGAGCACCTGTCGGGCCTGCTCACCGAGCGGGGCGTGGCCCACCAGGTACTCAACGCCAAGAGCCATCACCGGGAGGCGGCCATCATCGCCCAGGCCGGACGGCCGAAGGCGGTCACCATCTCCACCAACATGGCCGGCCGCGGGGTGGACATCCTGCTGGGCGGCAGCCCCCAGGCCCTGGCCGAGGGCGAGGTCGACCCGGCCGAGGTCGAGGCGCTGGCCGCCCGCCTGGACGAAGACCGCGAGCGGATCAAGGCCGCCGGCGGGTTGGCGGTCCTGGGCACCGGGCTGCACGAGGCCCGGCGGATCGACGATCAGCTGCGCGGGCGCGCCGGCCGCCAGGGGGACCCCGGCTCGTCGCGCTACTTCCTGAGCCTGGACGATCCGATCTACAAGCGCTTCGGCCAGATCGAGCCCGACTCCCGAATCCTGGATCGGCTGCGGGAGCGGCTGGCCGGCCAGCCCGAGGGCGGGCAGATCCGCGACAGGCGGGTGCTTGCCACCCTGGAGGCGCTGCGCCTCAAGGTGGAGACCGAGCACGAGGCCGGCCGCAAGGAGGTGCTCAAGTACGACGTGGTCATCGAGCAGCACCGCAAGACCGTCTACGCCTGGCGCCGGACCCTGCTGCTCGATCCGCCCGAGGCCATCGGCCGCGAGCTGACCGGCCTGCCGGACGAGATCGCCGACGACCTGCACCACCGCCTGTTCGCCGGCGAGGAGGCCATCGGCCCGGAGCACTACCAGGACCTGGCTGACGAAGCCGCGTCCCGCTTCGGCATGACCCTGGACTTCTCGTCCATGGAGGACCGGCCCGGCCCGAGCCACGGACTGGCCCTGGCCCTGGTGGCCGCCGCGGTGCGCGCCCGCCTGGACGAGGTGGCCGCCCAGACCGGCCCGGAGGCCTTCAGCGAGGCCGGCCGCCAGGTGTTGCTGGCCATCATCGACCAGTTGTGGACCGAGCACCTGACCACCCTGGAGCGCCTCGACGAAGACGTCGGCCTGCGGGCCTATGGCCAACTCGATCCGCTGGTGGAGTTCCGCCGCGAGGCCAACCTGCTCTATCAGGACATGCTGCGCGAGATCCGCCTGACCGCCACCGGCGCCCTGTGCCACCTGGAGGTTGCGCAGGCGACTGAAGAACTGAGGCGCCCGGAAACCAGGGAAACCAGTGACGGAGATTAAAATGTTAAATCTTTACCGGCCGGAAGCAGGTCAAGTATTATCATTTTGGCAACCCACGCCACCGATAATGTGGCTACGGGATAGGCGATGACTGAGTTGGTCTTCCTCCAGGACCTGGTCGTCATTCTTGCGGCGGCCGTCGCCGTGGTTGCATTTCTGCGCTACCTGCAAGTGCCGTCCATCGCGGGGTTCATCATCGCCGGAACGGTTGTCGGACCCAACGCGCTGGGACTTGTTCAGGATCTCCACCAGGTCGAGATTCTCGCCGAGCTCGGAGTTGTGCTGCTCCTCTTTGGCATCGGACTCGAGCTCTCCTTGAGCCGGGTCCGTCGGCTCTGGCGGCCGATCGCAGTAGGAGGCGCCGTCCAGGTAGGCGCCACCATCCTGGTCGTACTTGGGCTCAGCGTTCTGTTCGGGAGAGACATCCGATCGGGACTGCTGCTCGGTTTCATTATCGCGGTATCGAGCACTGCCATTGTCCTCAGGGGCCTCTCGGCCCGGGGAGAACTCGAGACGCCGCACGGTCGACTGGCGCTTGGCATTCTGATCTTTCAGGACCTCTGTGTCGTGCCCATGGTCCTCGTCATCCCGGTCCTTGGTGACACCGCCAGCGCCGGCACGAGCGTGCTGGTCCCACTACTGACGGCTGCAGCAGTGGTCACCGGCGTGCTGGTGGCTGCGCGGCTAGTCGTGCCACGTTTTCTCGAAGAGATAGCCCGCACGCGGAAGCGCGATCTCTTCGTCCTTTCCGTCTTTCTGATCTGCCTCGGGACCGCGTGGGTGGTATCAAGCGTGGGCGTCTCGCTCGCCCTCGGCGCCTTTCTCGCAGGCTTGGTCGTCTCGGGTAGCCGGTATCGCGAGCAGGCGATCTCCGATCTCGTCCCGTTGCGCGATGTTCTCGCCAGCGTGTTCTTCGTCTCTATCGGTATGCTGCTCGATCTCCGGGACGTTCTCGATCACCTGCTTCCCATTCTCGGGCTCTTCGCCGCCATCATCGCCGGCAAGTTCATCATCATCTTCCTTTCCGCTTCCATCATGAGGCTTCCGTTGCGCGTGGGAGTCCTGACCGCTGCTTCTTTGTCCCAGGTCGGGGAGTTCTCCTTCGTCCTCCTTCTTGCGGCGGGAGGGACAGGCCTCCTGGAAGAGCCTTTTCAGAACAATCTCACCGTGGCGATCATCCTTTCGATGCTGGCCACGCCGTTTGGGCTCGCTCTGGGGCCCCACCTGGCGAGTGGATTGGGGAAGCTCAACCCCCTGACCCGTCTTCTCCAGGTGCGAACGACAGAGGAGATGCGGGAGACCGAACCGCTGCGGAATCACGTCATCATCGCCGGGTACGGCTTGACCGGCCGCAACCTGGCCCGCTCACTCAAACAGATCGGTACTCGGTACATTATCGTCGACCTCAACACCGAGAATGTTCGGGACGCGGCTCGGCAGGGAGAGCCGGCCTGCTTCGGAGACGTGACGAGCCCTGAGGTGCTCGATTGTCTCGGGGCTGCCGAAGCCAGCGAGCTCGTGATCGCCATCAACGATCCCGACGCAACGGCTCGTGCAACCGGGGCGGCTCGACTTGCTGCGCCGGATCTTCGGATCACCGTGCGTACCGCCTACGACGCTGATGTGAAGCGCCTGGAGGAAGCCGGCGCCACCCACGTTGTCGCCGCAGAAGCCTCGGCGGCGGATGCAATCATCGATCGGGTGCTCAGAAACATCGACGACAGTCCAGAGGATCAATCCGGGCCGTCGTGCTCCTGAGTTGCCCGTGCCGATAAAGAAGGGAATCCTGGTACAGAATGACGGGTGAAAGCAACAGTCCCGAAAGTCTCCCGCCCGGGGCGTCTTCCCGAGCCCGCCGGCTTGCCCGCATGCTCGTGCGTCCAGTGGAGAAGTTCCTTCATGTGGAAGCGTCGAGCGGGATCCTCCTGTTGGTTACCGCTGTGATCGCCCTTCTCTGGGCGAACTCGCCGTGGGCGCCAACCTACGAGCACCTGCTGCACACGCCCATCTCAGTTGGGTTCGGCGAACACATCTTCACGCGTACGGTCCACTTCTGGATCAACGAGATCCTGATGGTGGTCTTCTTCTTTGTCGTGGGCCTCGAGGTTCGGCGGGAGCTGTTCGAGGGCGAGCTCTCCACGCCCCGGCGTGCTGCGCTGCCTGTGGCCGCAGCGCTAGGAGGGATGCTTGTACCGTCGGCGATCTACATCTCGCTTACTGCCGGGTCGCCCGCGGTCCGCGGTTGGGGGATTCCGATGGCCACCGACATCGCCTTTGCCGTTGGGGTCCTCGCGCTGCTCGGCCGGCGAGTGCCGGCGGCGTTGCGTGTGTTGCTCCTCGCCCTGGCGATCATCGACGACATCGGCGCCATCCTGGTCATCGCGTTGTTCTACTCCTCTGGGGTCGCATGGAGCGGCCTCGTAATCGTCGGGCTCGGAATCGTGACAGTCCTAGTAATGCAGCGAGTCGGGGTGCGCAATCCGTTCCTCTATGTCGCACCAGGCATCGTAGTCTGGGGCGGGATGCTGCATGCCGGGATTCACCCGACCATCGCGGGCGTGATCCTCGGGCTCCTCACGCCGGTGCGATCGTGGTTCGGCCATGAAGGCTTTGTGGTGGAAACCGAGCGAGCGCTCGACAGCCTACGCAGCAAGGCCGCCTCCGAGAAGGACACGCGCAAGCTCCTTCCGGAACTCGAGCGAATCAACATTGCACGGCGCGAGGCAGTCCCGCCGGTGACACGCATCGAGGCCGCGCTTCATCCCTGGGTTGCATTCGGGATCATGCCGCTCTTCGCTCTCGCGAACGCGGGCGTTGCCCTTGGCGGTCTAGGCGACGGATCGTCCGAGGCGACGGGCATCGCGCTGGGAGTTGGCCTGGGCCTGGTCGTCGGCAAGCCGCTGGGGATCGTCGCATTCAGTTGGCTGGCCGTTCGCATCGGTCTTGCGTCGTTGCCGCGCGGCGTCTCATGGGCCGGCGTGCTGATCGTCGGCTGTGTCGCCGGCATTGGCTTCACCATGTCGCTCTTCATCGGAGCGCTGGCGTTCATGGACGCTTCCATGCTGGCCATCGCCAAGCTCACCGTGCTGGCCGCCTCCGCGTTCGCGGGCATGGTCGGACTAGTCGTGGGCTACAGATTTCTGCCCCGCGGTCCTTCGACCGACGTTGCGGGCACCACGCCCGATGACGCCGAGAGGTCTACGATCTGCTGATCATGCACCGACAAGGCTCACCAGCTCTTCTTGCGCATGATGTCCGCCAGCTTTTCCTCGATGTCTTTTTCATCCAGATCCGCCTTGTTGCTGCTGGCTTCCTCGATCTTGTCCAGTATGTCTTTGATGTCGGCCGGCTTTTCAAGGACGTCGACCGCTCCCAGCTTCATCGCCTGGATGCTCTTCTTGACGGTCGCGTGGCCCGTCAGGAGGATGATCTGCAGCCTGGGATTGATCTGGCGCAGGCGTTTCAAGGTGGCGATCCCGTCCATGCCCGGCATGGCCAGGTCGAGCAGGACCGCGTCGAAGTTCTTCCCGGCCAGTTCCACCGCCTGTTCGCCGCTCGTGGCGGTCTCGACCTTCAGCCCGCGGGTTTTCAGGCGCTCGGCCAGCGTCTCGACGAACTCTTCTTCGTCATCGATCAGCAACACCTTGTCACCAACCATGGCTCACTCCTCCTTCTTGGAAACGGACTCCGCGCCAAGGGTGAGCGGACGCAGCGCCCCGGGCAGCAGCAGGCGCAGGGAGATCGCCCCGCCCGACTCGGGGGCGGACTCGAGGCTGCCGCCCAGGCCCTCGGCCAGCAGCCTCAGGAACCGGAGCCTGGACCCCATCTCCTCGTCGATTTCGCCGCCCTGCCCACCGGACAGCCGCACACACAAGCCGCCGCGGTCGGACTCCTCGATGTTCACCTCCACCGAGCCGCCTTGCTCGGACAGGCCCAGGACGATCTCGATGCACCGATAGAACACGTGTTGCAGCTCGAAAGAGCTGCCTTCGACGATCAACGGCTCGTCCGGCAGGCGCAACGTCAACTCCACCTTGCGCAGGCGGGCGAACCGCTGGCACAACTCGGCCACCTGCTGCAGCGGCTCTCTGGCGTCCAGCTTGAGCCGGGGATGGTCCACGCTGTGGGCGAAGCGATTGAGATTCTCGATGTGTCCCTTGCCCTCCTCGACCCGAGCCAATATGCGCTGCACCACGTTCTTGAGCCGATCCGAATCCAGCGGCCGTCCCTGGTCGGCCGCCATCAGGAAATCGTCGATCAGTCCCCCAAGCTCGTTGATGACGGCCAGCGAGTTGTTTATCTCGTGCGACAGGCTGGCGGTGATGGCGCCGAAGAAGGCCAGGCCTTTCAATTCCTATTCCTCCTGGTCCTGCTGCCTGCCCGCCGCAGCGTTGAGGATCTCTACCAGCTTTTCGATCTTGACCGGCTTCATCAGGTATTCGAAGGCCCCCAGGCGCCTGCCCTTCTCGGCGTCCTCGACCGAACCGTGACCGGTCAGCATGACCACCTGCACGTGCGGCAGCCGGCTCTTGATCACCTCGATCACATCCAGCCCGCTCACGCCGGGCATACGCACGTCGAGCAGGACCACGTCGAACGGGGTGTTGTCTATCAGCCGGTCCAGTGCTTCCAGGCCGTGGGTCTCTCCGTGGGCGTCGAAGCCGCGCAGGTTGAGACGCTCGACCAGGGCATCGACCAGCTCGACCTCGTCATCGACGACCAGAATACGCAGCGGTTCCATCGCGTTCTCCCTGGCACATCAGAATACATCCTTCTCGACGGGGAGGACCACCGTGAAAGTGGTTCCCACGCCGACCTCGCTGTCGACCCGGATCTTGCCGCCCAGCTTCTCGACGATGCCGTAGGTGATGGAGAGGCCCAGGCCGGTGCCCATGCCCTTCTTGGTGGTGAAGAACGGCTCGAAGATATGGGTGAGGCTTTCTGAGGGGATACCCATGCCGTCGTCGGTGATGTGCACGGCGATGAATTCTTCCCCGGCGTCCTCCATCGTTATCTTGATCTCCCCGCCGTCTTCCACCGCGGCGAAGGCGTTGTTGATGATGTTCAGGAAAACCTGCTGCAGCTGGCCGCGGTCGCTCTGGATGGTCGGCAGGTCATCGGGGACCTCGAATTCCACCTGGATGCCCCGGTAGTCGGCTTCCTTGTCCAGGAACCCGAACACCTCGCGCACCAGGCGCTCCAGGTCGATCTTTTCCCGGCTGACCTCTATGTGCTTGGCGAAGCCGAGCAGGCGCAGGGTGATCTCCCCGCAACGCCCGACCGAATGGAGCACCGAGTCCACCAGGCCGAGCACTTTTTCCTTGGGGGGCATCTGTTCGGACATGGACAGCAGGTCCTTGAGCAGTCCGGCCTTCTCGTTGATGATCGCCAGCGGGTTGTTGATCTCGTGAGCCACCCCGGCGCCCAGCCGGCCGATGGCGGCCATCTTGTTCGTGTACTCCATCTTGTGAAAAATGGTCGCCCGGCGGAGGTCCGCCTCGCGGATGTGGTTGACCATGTAGCGCGAGCCCCAGATGGTCACCGATAGGATGACCAGAATGCTGACGACCAGGAACAACACCAGATCGCGGCGCAGCGACAGCCAGTTCTCCTGTTGACTCCCCGGCCGGCTGGCCTCCATCACCACGAAGGGCGTGCGTTCGATGTAGGCGTAGCCCAGGATCAGCGGCTCGCCTTTGTGGTCCTCGGTCTCGAGGATCTCGGCCCGGGGCGAATAGGCCGGCACCGGTAAGGGGAACTGTTCGAGGACGTCTCCGAAGAAGCGCGAAGGGGTCTGCAGGACGCCCTTGTGGTTTATGATGAACGCATCGCGGTTCGGACCCGACCCGAAGCTCAGGAGCTGCCGGTAGATCTTCTCGGTGTCTATCGTGGCCCGCAGCACGAAGGATCCCCGGGCTTCCGCATCGTAGCGGACCGCTATGATGAAGTGGGGGATGTTGCGGTAGCCCAGGAACACGTCGCTGGTGTAAACGCCGCGCAGGTTGGCCTCGATGAACCAGTCCTGGTCCTTGTAGTTCCTGCCCTGCAGCTGGTATGGACCGACGTATGTGACCTGGCGACCTTCGCCGTCGATCAGCCCCAGGTCGATGAACCCGCCGAAGGCTTCCTGCAGGTTTCTCAGTAACCGACTCAGCTTCTGTTGATCGAGAAGGTCGTCCAGCGACTTGTCAAGTACCTCCAGGGTCAGGGCCGACTGGCGCTCGTTGATGAAGAACTCCAGCGAATACTTCAAGTTGTTGGTGAAACGGCCTATGGGCCGGACCAGCTCCTTGTGGAAGGCCACCTGGTACTGGTGGTAGTTGACCACGGCCATGACCACCAGCGGGATCACCGCCACGAGCGAGATGGATAAAGCCATGCGGATCATCCAGCGCCGGTAGCGCCTGGCTGACATCAGCGAGTCCGGCCTTCTGGGCGGTGCTATTTGGGGCTCGACGCTGCCCTGCATCGTCATCTCCCAGGGGCCAACCTCAGGATTGCTCCTCACCCGAGCTGGACCCTTCTTCTCTCTTCTGCTTCTGACTGGCTCCAATCCGCAGGTAGGCTTCCTTCATGGTCCTGGCCAGGATCTCGATATCGACCGGTTTGTGCAGGTAGGCAAAGGCGCCCAGTTCCTCTGCCAGGGCCTCCTCCGCCTCGGAGCCATGGCCGGTCAGGATGATCACCTCGGTGGCCGGGCTCTGCTTCTTCACCCGCCGCAACACCTCCAACCCGTCGATCCCGGGCATCTTCAGGTCGAGCACCATGACCTCGGGCGCATCGTTCTCCACCATGGACAAGGCCTGCTCGCCGTCGTAGGCCACGGTCGACTCCAGGTTGCGGGCGGTCAGGCGCTCGGACAGGGTGTGGACGAACTCCTTCTCGTCGTCGACCAGCAGGATCTTGCTGGGCAGATCCATCTCGGGATAGCTGATCGGAGCGCTGAAATTCGGGCCCACCTTGGTCTTGACCCTGACCGTTCCCGTCACTCCTGAAGCGATTTCCTCGATCTCTTTGCGATAGGCGTCCAGCCGGACCACGTACCGGTCGATGGTCACGGTGACCACGCCGTCCCGGCACTCCACCCGCTCATCGTGGCCGCGCTCCGTCAGGGCCAGGCCGACCCGGGCGGCCAGCCGGAAATCCTCCACCGCCTTGCCGGCACCGGACGTGGTGCTCAGCGCGGGCCTGGCGACGAGCTCGCAGATCTCGCCGGCCGCCTGCTCGACCGTGGTCGAATCCATCGGCAAGATCACGTCGTACAGCCGCTTGTCCCAGGGCCCCGAATCGAAGAGGTGCACGGTCCATTCCCTGGCGGCCTCGTCGTCCTTGCGCAAGGTTCTCAAGGCGGTCTTCTCGGACACCTGGCCTTCCCGGGCCGCGGCCTCGACCCGGTACTCCTCCTTGGCCACCAGGCAGACCCGCAACACGTGTGACAGGCTCCTGGGCAACAGCAGGCCGGCGAAGCCGTGGTGGACCATCTCGTCCTGGAGCATCTCGGCCAGGGTGGATCGCAATACGGCGATGTTGCGCACCTTCTCCCTGGTCCAGCGGTTGAACACCGAACTCGGCTTGAACATGGCCTTCCTGAGCTTGCCCTCCTGCACGCCGTGGCGCCCGGAGCACTCGGCCAGCAATTCATCCAGGCTCAGAACCCGACAACCCAGCCGTGCGGCGACTCGCTCGGCCACCTCGTCACCGTGACAGTGGGACGCGCTGAACAGGGTAACGATTGGCATTGGAAGCTCCTCCGGGAGATGGATTGGACGGACCGGACTAGTCGATATCCCGCTCGACCACCTGATCGAGTGGACATGCCTGTTCATCGGAGCCCTCATGGGCAGCGGCGTGGATGGCCTCGATTGCCATGGCCTGGGTCGGGTACATGTGCTCCCCGCCGATGGTATTGTACAGGTGGGTCTTCTGCAACTCGTCGAGGACCTCGTCCTTCAGACCCGAGAACGAGACACGAAAACCCTGCTCCCTCAGCCGGGCCACCAGCTTCTCGAACATCTCCAGTCCGTGGACCCCCATCCGGTTGATCCCGTGAGCGGCGAAGAAGACGCACTTCAGCCCGGGCATGGCTGAAATCCGCCTGTCGACGTGCTCTTCCAGGAACTTCGAGGAGGCCAGGTCCAGGACGCCGTCGAAGCGAATCGCGGCGATGTGCTTGCAGAGCGCCAGGCTGTGGCGTTTTGCATCCCGCAGCGAGCCGTCGGGGTGCATCGAAAGATCGACCACGTGCGGACGCATGGACTGGAAAGGGCAATCCGGCTCGCTGACCCCCCGGTGGGCCCGGGCGTGGATGCTGGCGACGGCCAGCAACTGCGTGGGGTAGATGTTCTCGGGTCCGATCTTGTCGTACAGCAAGGTGCGTATCAAGACGTCCTGCACGTCATCATTGAGGCCGGAAAAGGATATCTCGTAGCCGGCCTCGCGCAGCCGGCGTACCAGGCCGTCGAGCATCTCCTCGCCGGAAGCGTCTATCTCGTTGATCCCGTGGGCCGCGATCAGCACGTGCTTGAGATGCGGCATCTCGGAGACCGACCTGAGGACTTCGTCCTCCAGGTAGCTGGTGCTGGCGAAGTTCAACGGGCCGTCGAACCGGATGGCGGCGATGTACTTGCAGCGATCGAGGTGATGGCGCTCGGCGTCGCGCAAGCTGCCGTCCGGGTGCAGCGACAGCTCGGCCACCCGGGGCTTCATGCTCCGGAACAGGTAAGCCCCAAGCGAAAGCAGAACCCCGATGGCGATGCCCCATTCCAGGTGCGGCGCGAACACCAGTGTGCCCAGGAAGCTCGCTATGCCCACCACCCCGTCGAACCTCTGAGCCTTCCAGGCGTGGACGAAGCCCTTGATGTTTAGCAGGCCGAACACCGCCATCATGATGATGGCCGCCAGCACGGCCTGGGGCAGGTTGTACAGCAACGGGGTGAAGAACAGCAGGACCAACACCACCACGGCCGAGGAGAACACGTTTGACAGGCCGGTCCGGGCGCCGGCCTGGAGGTTGACCGCCGAGCGGGAGAAGGAGCCCGAGACCGGATAGCTCTGGCCGATACAGCCGATGATGTTGGCCAGGCCCTGTCCTACCAGTTCCTGGTTGGGGTCCAGCCGCTGCCCGGTGCGGGCCGCCATGGCCTTGGCGATGGAAATGGCCTCCATGAAGCCCAGCAGCGATATCACCATGGCCATGAAGAACAAGCGCGGCACCGCGTTCCAATCGATGTCGGGAAAGGCCAGTGCGGGCAGACCCTCGGGAATATTCGCCACCACCGCACCCGAGCCGAGCATGGTGACGGCCCCGGGATCCAGGGGCCTGGTGCCCACCTTGATACGCCAGGTGCCCCCGTCGCCCCGAAGTCCTTCGGGCACCTGTCCGAGCGGGAAGAACTCCAGCTGTCCGCCTGCGCTGCGGGCGGCCTCGAACTTCATCTGGCGCAGCCGGGTGCGGATCCTGCTGACGTCCCCCTTGATATTCTTGACATGAAGATCCACCAGGCCGGCCATGTGGTGAAGGGCCAGCGCACCGGCCGGTGTAATCCGGGACTCGCCTTTGCCGACCTCGGATAGATCGCGTGCGGCGTGGCAACCGGTACAATCCCGCCGGTCGCTCCCATCTTCCCGCTCTTGCCCGTCGAGGGCGACGTTGGCCTCAGTCCGGAGCCTCTCCATATCCTGGCGCCGGGTCACGGCCAGATTGAACTCGCCCAGCAGCTCCCTGGCCTCCTCCGACTCGATCCGCTCCAGCGGGACCTTTTCGTTGTGCTCGAAGCTCACCGCCCAGGCGAGCGCGGTGGTGACCACCACGGCCAGCAGCACGTTGGGCACCTTGGGGACCAGTTTCTTCAGGGTGATCATGATGGCGAAGGCCAGCGCCGCCATGGCCAGGGTGGGCCAGTGGGTGTAGTCGATGGCCGCCGCCACCACCCGGAAGATGGTCTCGTAGTGGTAATCGGCTTTGTCCACATAGACGCCAAAGATCTTGGACAGTTGCGAGGTGGCGATGATCAGGGCGGCCGCGTTGGTGAAGCCGTTGACCACCGGATGGGAAAGGAAGTTGACGATCAACCCCAGGCGCATCACGCCCAGGGCGAACTGGAACGTGCCGACCAGCAGGGCCAAGAGGATCGCATAGGCCACGTATTCGGCGCTGCCGGAGGTTGCCAGGGGCTCCAGGGTGGCGGCGGTCATGAGCGAGACCACCGCCACCGGACCGGTGGCCAGCTGGTTGCTCGACCCGAACAGGGACGCGACCATGGGCGGGAGGAAGGCCGCGTACAGACCATAATATGCAGGCAAACCGGCCAGCTGGGCGTACGCCATAGACTGCGGAATCAGCACCAGGGCCACGGTCACGCCCGATATCAGGTCCGCGCGCAGGCTGGAGCCCTTGAAGTCCTTGAACCACGCCAGGAACGGGAAGATTCGCACAAGAAAGGCCATATTCCCCGCAAAACACCACAGCACAATTCGATCGTCAACCGTTTCTTTTCGGATCCCTCCCCCCTGGCCACAGCCACCGAGACGCGGTAGACTCGAATGCCGGTGTCCGATTTCCACCTGACGCCGCCCGAGGGAGGCACTCATGCGCCTGAGCCCATACCTTCGTCCCGAACTGGTCGTCGTCGACCTGGAGGCCGCCGACAGTCGCGAAGCCATCGGGAACCTCGTCGACACGCTCGTCGGAGTCCACCCGGACCTCGACCGCCAGCTTCTGCTCGACAGCCTTCTCGAGCGCGAGAAGGACGTCGGCACAGGACTCGAGAGCGGCGTAGCGGTCCCTCACGCCACCGTGGCCGGGGTCGAGCGGACGATCCTGATGGTCGCCCGGTTGCTGGAGCCCGTCGACTTTTCGACGCGCGACGACAGCCCGGTGCGGATCCTGTTCCTGATGATCAGCCATCCGGATGCCATCGCCACCCACATCCGGCTCCTGGCGCGCATCGCCCGGCTGTGCTCGAACGACGACTTTCTCCAGGCGATGCTCGCCGCCCGGGACGCCGGCGACCTGCTCGCCGTGGTCCAGAGGGAGGATGCACGGCATGTCTAGCGAAGACGGAGGATCCAGGCTCGAACTTCTCTTCTGCGTGGTCAAGGATTATCTCCAGCTTGACATGATCCTTGAGGGATTCATCGAGATGGGCATCACCGGCGCCACCGTGCTGGACGCCCGCGGTATGGCCCAGGTGCTGAGCAGCGACGTGCCCATCTTCGCCAGCTTGAGTTCGCTGTTCCCCGGCGGCAGCGCCAACAGTCACATAATCCTGAGTGTGCTGGAGGCCAGAAAGGTGGACGGCGTGATGAAGCTGATCGAAGACATCTGCGGCGACTTCTCCGCGCCTGGTTCCGGCATCCTGTTCACCGTACCGGTCACGCACGTCCGCGGCCTCGCGGAGGAGGTCCATTGAGGATCGCGGTGAATCAATTCTTCGATTCTCCTACCTTGTGCAGCACGTACTTGAATGCCACAGGACCGAAGATCTGATTCAGCGTTATAGAGGCTATCAATATGCTCTGCACGTTGACACCCAGATCCGGAAAACGCCTTACGACTTCCGTGAGCAATCCCAGACTCACGCCGGCCTGGGTGATGAATCCAAGCCAGGCATTCTTGTAGATCTTGGGCGTATCACCCGCCAGCCTGCCGCTCAGGGACGTGCCGACGTAGATCATCATGCCCCTGACCAGGAAGACGACGAATCCGAGAATCCATCCCGTCTTCAGTATGTCGATGTTTATCGTCGCACCGGTTATTGCGAAAAAGGCCACATATATCGGCACGGAGACATTGTCCATGCTCCTCAGAAACGAGCTGCCGTGGTCGGAGAAATTCTGCACCGTGAAGCCCGCGGCCATGCAGATCAGAAGCGGCTCCAGATTGAGACTGATATCGTGGACGTCATTGACGTACTCACCCAGGGAGTGGCAGAACTTTATCACGACGAATCCCATCACCGCGATTATCACGGGCAACTCCGCATCCAGATTCCTGATGAGGTAGATGATGCCCTTGCCCAGGAGAAATCCCAGGACAAATGTGGTACCTATCTCCAGCATGATATACAACAGAAGTATCATGCTGAGCTCGCTTTCAGGCGTTATCAACACCTGGCAGAAGGAGATGACAATGGCGAACAACATGATGATCACCACGTCCATGGCGACCGTCACGGAAAGCACCGTATCGGTAAAAGGCCCTTTTGCCCTCACCTCGCTTATGATTGCGATGGCCGACGAAGGCGAACGGGCCGTGGAAATCACCCCGAAGATCGCGGCGATCGCCAGTTTGAGTGAAAACGGCATTTCGCTCATGAACGGAATCATCGAAGACATGACAAACACGGACAGGGTCACACCCATAAAGACGACTACAGTGATGCCTGTCAGCATGAATGAGAGTGGTCTCAACCTGTCTCTGATATTCGTATACTTCAGCTCGCCGCCGGCGCAGAACGCGATGAAAGCCAGGGCCAGGGAGTTCAGGAAGTGGAGGTCCTCGATGGAGCGGGTGCCGTAGAAATCCAGGAAATAGGGACCCAGCAACAGACCGGCGAGAATATACCCGGTGATCCGCGGCAAGCCTATCTTCTCTCCAAAAAAACCCACGCAGTAGGAAGCGAGCAACAGGAATCCGAGGATCAACGTGGATGACGCCGTCTCGACGCCGTTCCAAAACCCGACATGAGTGATCGATGCCATTCCGCCCAGGACGAGTAATAAGCCTATGAGCCGATATGCCATCACGATTTCTCTTTGTCGGCAAAGATGTTCATGACCAGACTGGGGCCCGCGAGCTCGCTCAGTAGAACCGAAAAAATGATGACGGTAACGAGGGCGTCGGAGATCGGCAACGGACATGCGATCTTGAAGCTCAAGATCATCGCGATGGCCAGCCCGCCCTCGGAAACCAGCCCGAGACCCAGGTAGGGCGGCACCGGATGTTGGAGTTTGAACATCCTCGTAGCCGTGAAAACGCCGGTCACTTTCCCTGCGAGTCTTATCAGGAAATACGCCGCCATGAGCACGAGACCGTAGTCCAACTTCAACTGCCAGACGGCTCCGACGAGCAGCAGGAGAAAAATATAGAAGGCCTTTTCCGCCTTTATCGCCAGCATCAGCGCTCGGTGGCGGTGACGGCAGAAGTTCGACAGGATCACACCGCAGACGAATCCGGAGACCAGGGGCGAATGGTTCGTGGTGTGCGCGAGGCCGGCGCAGAACATGATCGTGCCGACCAGGATGAGAAGAAACTCCCTCTGGGTGAATCTTGCCTGGCTTATGGCGATCAATATCAGGGACGGGAGAAGCCCAATCAGCACCGAAAACAACAGCCATTTCCAGGACGCGAGCTGATCGAACCCCCCCGTACCAATGCCGGAGAATACGCACATGGCCAGGGCGAAGAAGATCAGGCCTAACAGGCCGTCGATGCTGGAGATGTAGCGCAGGAAATCCAGCAGGTGACGGTCCTTCAAATTACGGTTTTGTGCCACGACGGCCAGGGAGGACTGGGCCGTGCAACAGGCCGACCCCCCGAGTACCGCCGCCGCAACGAAGAGAATGCCGTCGCTTTCTGTCGTGATAAACCGCAGGAGAAAGAACAAAGGCAGGGCGACCGCCACGAAGGTAAAAACGGACTGGATGGCGGCAATGGAGAAATAGTGCTGAGGAAGAGTTCTCAACTGTCTTGTCTCGAACTGCAATCCAAAGAGAAATCCTATCCAGCACAGCGCGAACAGCAGAACGGGCTGCAGTTGCTTCAACATCTCGGAATCCAGCAGATCGAGCCCCATTCTTCCGAGGACCATGCCCAGGAAGATGTATTCGATTCCAGTTAGAATTATTTTACGGAACAGCGGCTTGCGGCGCCTGTAGAACGTTATACGCGAACCCAGAACCGCAATAGCGGCAATGACGACAATTGCAATCAGTAGTTTCATGTTGCCATCGATTTCCAATTTGGAAACAAACCACGGTTCACCTTCTGAGTCAAGCCAAGCGGGAACGTGACTCGGTTGACCACGGTATGGCTTCCCATCGGGCGCGGTTGCTGGTATATTCGATGCCGGAGACGATCATGAGGATGAGGAGCGCATTCGCGTCATCGACCGTGGTGTTGGCAGCGCTGGCGGTGATCCTGTCACCATGCTCCCGTGCCGGCACGACCATCACCGCCGACAACTGGACCGAGCAGGTGTCCTTCCCGCCCGATCTGCCCTGCCGGCCGTGTCAAGGGACGAAGAAGGTCACCCGGGAGAACCTCGCCCGGTTCGCGCCATTGCTGCCTGACGGTCTGCGGATGCTGATCGAGAAGTACGGTCTCGTCCAGAGGCTCACCGGGTACGAGGCGGTGCACCCGTCCGCGGGCTACATCGAGGCCACGAACGTAAACCGCGGCAAGGCGCGGGTCGTCGATTTGGGGGACGACTACGACAGTCGCGGCATCGAGGGTTACGTGGCCGGGCTGCCCTTTCCGAAGCCGGCCGACGGCCTGCAGGTGGCCTGGAACTTCCACTACGCCTACGGCGGCGACGACGTGCAGATCGTCTACGGAGTGCACTGGGTCAAGGCCTCGAGCGGAGTCGAGCACACCGAGCAGTGGCGCCTGTCAATGATCAGGGCGACCAACCGGACCGACATCGAGCCCATCCCGGCCATCGAATCGATGGCCGCAAAGGGCCTCCAGGGCGCCGGGCTGACCTACGCCCTGGCGCCGTACGACAAGAAGGGCTTCGGCGCGGTCTACTACAAGTCGGTCGAGCCCAAGGACGGCCAGGGACACACCTACGTGCCGTCCATGCGGCGGGTGCTGAAGAACAGCTTCGGCACCCGCGGCGACACCTGGAACGCCACCGACCTGCTCTACGAGGACGTGCGCGGCTACTCGGGCTATCCCGAGTGGATGCGCTGGAAGCTGCTGGCCAAAAAGACCGTACTGCTGCCGATGCACTCGGGCGTCGAGCTGGGAAAGAAGCACGCGTCCAAGGCCTACGACTTCGAGCGCTGGCCCCACTGGAACCCCAGGTATCGCTGGGAGCCCAGGCCGGTGTACGTGCTCGAGGCCAGGCCCAAGCTGCCCGATTACCCTTACAGCAAGCAGCACCTCTACATCGACGCCGAGACCTTCGCCATCCTCTACAAGGAGGCGTACGACCGCAAGGGTGAGCTGTGGAAGATCATGATCAACTCCGCCAGCCCCCGTCCGGACGAGGAGACCGGCGACACCATCCTCGGCTGGAGCGGCACGGTGGTGATCGACCTGCAGTCCGAACACGCGACCGTCTTCCACGTCCACAAGGCCCGCGGGAACGTCGGCCTGGATCCCGACATGTTCACGGTCTCGAATCTACGCAAGCGCAGCCGCTGACCACGTCCTGTCAGGCCCGCGGGATGCGGATGGTGAAGGTGGTTCCCTTGTCCGGCGTGGTCTGGACAGACAGCTCGCCATGCTGGTCTTCGACGAAGCGCTTGACGATGGACAGGCCCAGGCCTGTGCCGGTCTTCTTGCCTGCGGTGACGAACGGCTCGAACATGCGCTGGCGCAGATCCTCGGGAATACCGGGTCCGTTGTCCCGGATGATCAGCACCAGGCCGCCGTCGTCCTCCCGCAGCTGCATCAGCAACCTGCCGCCCTTCTTCATGGCTTCCAGGGCGTTGCGGCCCAGGTTGTAGATGATGCGCTTGGTCCGGGCCACGTCCAGCCGGACCCTTCCGCCGTCGGCGTCCACGATCAGATCGATCCCCTTGGGAGCGCACTGGAGCGCCAGTGTATCGCGCACCTCGTCTCCCAGCCTGGCCAGCTCGATCCGACTGATCTGGAGGTTGCCGTCGCCGCGGACGTAGGCCATCAGGTTGCTGATCATGTCGTTCATCTCGTCGACCTGCCCGTGGATGATGTCGACACACTCCTGGCGCTCCTGTTCCTCCCGCATGGAGGCCATCATCTCGGTGTATCCGGAGATGACGGCCATCGGGCTCCTGATGTCGTGGGCCACGCCGGCGAGCATTTTGCCCACGACGGCCAGGCGTTCCTTGTCGAGCGCCTGGCGATAGAGCCGCTCTCGCTCCAGACCCAGGCCCAGCAGGTAGCCGATGCAGACCAGCAGTTCGAGGTCGGGGTCGTCGAAGGCCAGGGCCTGGCCACCCTTCCTGTCGATCAACATGGCGCCGTGGATCTCTTCGCCGGCCCACAGCGGCGCGCACACGGCCGTCCCGATTTCCGTCCCCTGCTCCTGGAACTCGCCGCTGTACACCAGCCCAATCTGTTGTTCCACACATTTGCCCATCAGCCCGGCAAAGGTGGGAAAATGCTCCATGGCCGCCAGGTCGTGTCCGTGCGCGGCGGCGCAGACCAGTCCATCGCCGTCATTCCCGATCAGGGCCACCAGGCCCCTGCTGGCGCGCATCGCCTCGACCACCTGGCGCAGGCAGTCCGCCAGCTTGTCGCCGTCCAACTCCCCTCTGGCCACGGCCGCCGAGACGCGGTAGATCAGCCGCCTGGTCCTTTCCAGGGCCTGGTCCGCCAGCGAGGCGGCGGATTCGTCCCCGCCCGCCGAGGACAGCGAGGTCAGCAGGACGCTCTCGAGCTTCATCACCTCCAGGGTGCGGGAGCGAATCTCCGAGTGGCCGCTCCGCCAGCTCTCCTGCGAAGCGGCGGTCTCGCCCACCGGCACCGTGGTGCGGTCCGACGCCGGCTCCGCCCCGACCCCGATCGCTGCGGCCGGCAGGTCGAGGGCGGCGACCGGCAGCTCGTCGAGCAGCGCGAGCAACCGTTTCTCCACCACTGCGGCGCTCCCGGGCCGGTCGGCGGAGCCCTTCCGCAACAACTCCTCGATCAGCCGCGCCATTTTTTCAGGTGTGTCGGGGCGCAATTGCCGCAAGTCGGGCACCTGTTCGTTGAGCAGCGCGTTGAGCACGGCGGTCTCGTTGCCCACGAACGGCGGTCTGCCCGCGCACAGCTCGTAGAGTACCACGCCCAGCGAGTACAGGTCGGAGCGGGCGTCCACATCCTCGCCCCGGGCCTGCTCGGGCGACATGTAGGTCAGGGTGCCCAGCAGCGATCCGGCCCTGGTCATGCGGGAGACGTCCTCGCCCAGCGCCAGGCCGAAGTCCATCAGCTTGATGGCGCCCGGGAGCATCTCCTGACCCGGCTCCAACGACCCGCCGATCACCATGACGTTGTCGCTCTTGACATCCCGGTGCAGCACGCCGAGCTCGTGGATCGCACCCAGGGCCGAGGCCAGGTGCCGGCCGATCTCGGCCACCCGGCCCAGGTCGACCGGCCTGTGCCTGCGCGCCCAGCGGGCCAGCGAGACGCCGTCGAGCAGCTCCATCGCGAGGTAGAGCCTGCCGCCCTGCTCGCCGTAGTCGAGAATCCGGATGATGCTCGTGTGCTTGAGCTTCTTGCCCAGCCGGGCCTCGCGCAGGAAGCGCAGCCGGCTGCGCTTGTTCTCGGACAGCTCGGGGCGCAGCAGCTTGACCGCCAGGGTGCCGCCCTGGACCATGTCCCGGGCCTTGTAGACCACTCCCATTCCGCCGGCGCCCAGCTTCTCGATCAACTGGTAGTGGGCCACCGTGTCCAGGGACTCCTCCAGCACCGAGCTTATGGTGTGATGGCGCTGCACCCATATCCTGAACAGGCCGCAGCGCAGGCGGTGGTGTTCGCCGGCCACCTCGACCACGCCGTCGTCGACCAGCGACAGCACGGCGCGGCGGGCTTCCTCGAAGAGCAGCTTGCCGCCGGCCTCCCCCAGGCGCGCGACGATCTGCTCGAGCGTGGCTGCATCGTCCTGCTCGCCCAGGGCTGTGGTCACCAGCTTCTCGTCCCGTTTGAATCCCAGCCAGGTGGCCTTGAGCCGCCCGTACGGATCGCCGACCGCCTCGTCCGCGACCCCCTCCACCAGCGCGGGCTTGCAGATGTTCGTCTCGGCGGCGTTGAGGGCGGCCACCAGCCGGTCTCCGACGAACTGCAGCAGATACGGGTGCCCGCCGGTCAGGTCCACCAGCCGCTCGATCGCCTCGTCCGGCAGCCAGGCCTTGTTCCTCAAGGCCCCGGTCAGCAGGGCGGCGCTGGTGTCGTGGTCGAACCAGGACAGGGAGAAGGGCGTGGCGAAGGCGAGCAGCTGCTCGAATCGCCTGGACAGCTCGCTCCACTGTCCCTCCAGCGCCAGCACCACGGCCAGGTTGGAGCGCTGCTGGACCAGGCTGCGGAGGAAGGGGAACAGGTAGGAGCCGTAGGCCGCGTCGGTCTCCATGGCCACGCCCAGCACCTCGGCGTTGTCCAGAAGCAGGGCCACCCGGACATCGGGCCTGGCCAGTTCGAACTTCTGGAGGTGCCGGCTCAGGACCGAGAACGGGTTCCTCTCCCCCGAGGTCGAGGACCCTCTCGAGGACGGTGTCCTGATCGAGACAGAAACCTCATACGCCGAGCCGGAACTCGAATTCTCCCTGGACGTTCCGGTGCGATCCTCTTCCGGGGGGACGAGTTGGACGCCGGCCTGCTCGGCCAGATCGGAAAGCCTGTCGACCAGGGCGCGCGCCAGCCCGGCCACGTCCCCGCCGGCGACGGCCTCGGCCAGGTCGAGTTCCACGACCAGGTCCTTCCGTTCGTGAAGCCGGCGCGCCAGCCTCCTCATCAGCGAATGCTTTCCGACGCCCCGCTGTCCCCAGACCACCGCTACCCCGCCGGAGCCGATCAGGGCCTGCAGGGAGGCGATCTCGTCTTCGCGATCGACGAAGGAATCGCCTTCGGCGGGCCGGTCCGGGCGGAAGGGAGACGGGTCGATGGGGCGGAACCTGCGGTGGCTCCACAGGTGCCAGGCCCGTGCGATCCGACGGCGCCCGAGGAAGATCAACAGCGCCAGGGCCAGCCCGGCGCCCGCGATCTGCCACGGCGGGATGGGCGTGTCGACTACGAAGCGGTACTCGACCGGGGTGGGATCCCGCACAAGCCGCCGGTCGGTGGCGCGGACCTCTAGCTCGTGCTCGCCGTCTGCCAGGCCGGTCAGCTCGAAGGTCTGTCTTTCGATCTTGGTCCAGGCGCCGCCGTTCAGCCGGTAGTGGTAGAAGAACGACCCGGGTGGATCGTCCATGTAGGGCACAGCCGCGGTGACCGAGAAAGAAACATCGCCGGTGTCGAAGACGACGGGAGAGGACGGACCGCCCGCCAGGCCGACCGCCCGGGCTTCGACTGGACCCTTGCCGCTCGGCAGGAACGGCCCGGCCTGCCGCTCGGGCACCTCGAAGATCCCGGCCGTACCCTTCAGCAGGACCCAGCCCTTCTTCTCCACCCCGTCCGAGATGCGCAGAGCACAAGGTCGTCCTGCGGCGTCCGAAAACAGCGCCTGTTCGCGATCGATCAGCCAGGTCTCGGGAGGCTCCTGCTCGGGCCAGCTCCAGGCCACCACGCCTCCCTGCCCGGTGATCCACAGCCGGTCTTCGTACCAGAGCATGTCGAAAGCGGTGTCGGAGATCAGCCCATCGGCCACGGTCAGGCGGGTCCAGTTCTCGCCGTCGTGGACGAACACGCCGCTCTCGGTCGAGAAGTACAACCAGCCACGGTCGTCGGTGACCACGTCGCGCACCTTGAAATCGAACTCTTCCGGGTCCATCTCGAGCGGCTGCCAGCTTCCCTGGTGATAGCGGACCACGTTCCGCTCCCCGATGACGAACAGGCCCGCCCGCTCGGTCATGATCATCGACTTCGGAACCCCGGCCAGGCCCACATGCGCCGGGTCGATCCGCCTCACCCCACCCCGCTCGGCCATGTACATCTGCTCGTCGTGGGTCAGCACCCAGACCGGCCTGTCGGGAGCGCAGACGATGAGCGAGACATTCCTCCCGGCCAACTCGGCGAACCCTTCGGCCGGCCGGACTTTGCGTGCGTCCGTGTCCAGCTCGTGCAGCCCGGAAGCGTAGGCGAGCAGGATGACCCCGGACTTGCGCTCGCACATGGCCTGGATCTCCTCGTCGGGCAGCCCCATGGAGCGGTCGATCACCTCGCTTTGCCTGCCGTCGAACAGCCCGATCTCCTTTCCATCGGAGAACCCGCGACCGGCGTATGCGATCCGATCGGTGCTCAGACGCAGCACCAGGTCCGTAGCGAACACCCCCCTGGGCATCCCTTCGTTGCCGTTCATGAAGTTGTCGATCCGCCCGGTGCTGGGATCGAGCCGGGTCAGCCCGTCCGGCTGGCCGAAGAACAGCATGCCGCCGAACTCCATGACGTCGGAGTTCATCGGTTGGGTGAAGCCGTCGGGGATGCCGAACTGCCGGTAGTGAGGGGGCGTCAGGCGGTACAGGCCGCCCTGGTAGACCGACACCCAGACGTTCGATACGGGCCACTCCAAAAGGTCGAGCGCCCATTCCGCCGGCAGCCAGCGCTTGGCGTTCAGGGTGGCGCAGCTCCGTCCCTGCTGGCGGCAGATCCCGTCCGGGGTGGCGAACCACCAGGCCCCGTCGGCCGCCCTCAGCACGTGGTTGACGCTCCTGGTCATCAGGTTGAAGCGCCGGTCCACGATCCTGACGACCCGGTCGCCCGCGAGCCGCTGGCCGCCGACCAGGCCGTGGACCCAGGGATGGCCCTCGCGGTCGATCAACAGGCCGAACAGATGGCCGTGCTCGAAACCGGTCAAGGTGGGAAACTTGAACTCCAGGCGTTTCCAGGTGCCGTCGGCCCGCCTCACCGCGTAGTCGTGTTGCCAGGCCACCACCAGCGTGCCGTCCGGGGCCGGCGCGACCCGCTCGATGACCTTGGGTATGGGGATGTCCTTTTCGGTGAAGAACTCCCAGGCGTCTGCGCGGGGATCGAAGACGGCCAGACCGTCGTTGGTCGCCATGTACATACGGCCGTCCGGGCCCTGCTTGACCTCGTTGACGACATTCGATCGCAAGGGGACTTTCTTGCGGGATACATCATCGTCGGGCTTGGCAAGCTCACGGGCCAGCTCGTTTTCCTGTTCGTCGGCCAGATCAGGATTGACCAGGTGGGTGATGCTCTTGCCGTCGTACAGGAACAGGCCCCGGTTGGTGGCCGCCCAGAGCACGCCCTTGTCGTCGACGGTCGAACCGCGCAGCTCCAGGGTGTCGCTGTGCAGTTCCAGCTTGCGCACGAAGATCCCGTCGAAGCGCACGAACTCGGGCTTCGCCCGGGGCATCTGGTCGTCGGTGTCACCGTTCATCAACAGCACGCCGTCCATCACCGCCACCAGATCGGCGTCCACGGGAACGCCCAGGGAGGGCGCGAAGGTCTTGACCCGCGAGCTGGCGCGGCCGAAGAAGTCGTCCACCAGGTCCTGCTCGCGGCGCCACTCGTCATACAGGCGATTGGCTTCCTGCTCGTACTTCTCCATTCCTGCCCGGCGGGCGACCAGCAACAGCTCGTTGATGTACGGCAGGGCGTCCGCGGGCTGGCGCGAGGAGTGGATCAGGCCGGAGGCCATGCTGATCAGGGCCCTGACCAGGCCACGGTCGTCGCCCAGGCTCCGCAGCCGCGTAACGGCCTGCGAGATCGTCTCGATGCCATCGGCGTTGTGCCCGCGCCTGAGCCGTCCCTTGCCGATGGCCAGCAGCAGGTGGGCGGCCAGCACCTTGGAGCCACGATCGGCCCGGGCCTCTGCCTGCTCGCGCATCTCCTGCAGGACTGCTTCGGCCCGCTCGCCCGCCCAGACCGCCTGGCGGGCCATCTGCACCACGGCCCTGGTGTAGCGCACCGCGGGCGTGTCCGACCGGGCGTCCAGGTCGGCCTCGATGGCGTCCCAGTCCGGTCTCCTGCCCAGCTTTCCCATCTGAAGCTGGAGATCCTCCATGGCCTGCGGTGTGAGCTCATCCGGCACCTGAAGTGCGGGCCTGGCCTCGCCCGCAAGGACAGCGGCTGGAACGGCTAGCACCGCCAGGCTGAGGATCGGTATGGGCAGCAAGAAATTCCCCAACGCTCCGCGCATGTGGCTCCCGCATGGATCCGGCGGGTGGAATATACCACGGGAATGGTCCGCCGCACCAGCCGAACGATGCACTTGTTGAAAAACCGGGTCAGGCTGTATACTTACCGGCATGGCGAGGCTGAACGCTGACCTGACGATCGAGTTCGACTCGGTGGCGGAGTTCCTCGGCCACTACGACTCGCACATGTCCAAGGGCGGCTTCTACCTGGACTCCGAGGCGGACTGGCAGCTTCGCCAGGTGACGAGGTTCACAGTCACCATCGCAGGCGAGCCCCACCGGGCCGAGATCGACGCCGAGGTCGTGTACTGCGGCGGCGGCAAGGTGGGCCTGCAGATGGCGGCCGACCGGGCGGCCGTGGCCGGACTGGTGCACAAGCTGCGCTCGGCCGCGGACGGCGCCGAAGGAGCTGCCAGGGGGCCGCTCAAGCCCCCCGCGCTCAAGGACGACGGAACCATCCTGTACGACTCGGTCGCCGATTTCCTGGCCGACTACGAGGCCAACATCACCTCGGGCGGGCTGTACGTGGAGTCGGCCAGGAAATGGCCGCTGGGCTCCGCCTTCTCCTTCCTGATCCGCATCCGGGGACAGGACGATTTCGACTTCCCCGTGCGAGCCAGGACCAAGTTCGCTGAAGGCGGCCTGGTCGGGCTGCAGCTCGAGGCCGACGAGGAAGCCAAGCAGGGCATGGACGAGCTGGTCGAGCTGCTCCTCGACTTCCGGGACGAGCCGCCGCCCGACGCCGTCCCGGCGGAGATAGAAAAGCCCCGCGAGCCCGTCTGCCGGGGGCTGATCTTCGCCTCCAGGGACGCGGCCGAGTTCGGCCCGATCGGCCTCTTCGAGGTCCGACCCGACGTCAAGCCACAGACAACCCTGTTCGGCCTGATGGCATCCCTGGCCAGGTCTGAACGCCCGCTTCGCCTGGAGATGGTCAACAACGAGATCTCTCTTTCGTTCGTGTTCAAGTCGGACGGCAGCCTGGTCGAGTACTCCGGCCCCAACTCGGACGCGGACCTGTTCGAGCGCCTCGCCAGGGCCAGCTTCATCGACCGCTCGGTCCTGGCCAAGCTGAAGGAGGGGCTGGCCCGCGGAAGATACGCACCATCCCTGCTGGCCGAGAACAAGGCCGTCACCCGCCAGCAGGTGCTGATCGCACAGGGCGAACAGGTGATCGACGCCCTGGAGTCCATCCGGGCCGCGGGCGAGGTTCCCTTCAGGGTGTTCGAGGTCGAGGACGAGTGGGAGGACGGGATCACCTTCGGCACCCTGGCGATCCCCTGGATGGATCGAGCCCTGAAAGCCCTGAGCCCGGAGACCGTCAAGGGCCTGCTCAAGCCCATGTGGAAGAAGACCTTGAAACTCCGGCCCGGGTCTGCCTGGCCCATCTCCGACCTGGCCCTGGACGACGAGGGCCGCAGGTTCACATCCAGCCTCGACGGGAAAAAGCCCCTGAACCAGGCGGTCGGAGCCTTCGAGAAAAGACACCGCGACAAGCTCTTCCGCCTGGCCATCGCGCTCCGGGCCCTCGGCACGGTGGACGTGCTCAAGCCGGCCGGCGCCGCCCCCGGGGCCGGCGACAAGCTCGCCGCGCTGACCCGGGAGGTCGAAAAACTCGTAAACGCAGACAAGTTCGAGCAGGCCGGCGTCCACTGGTCCGCCCACCCGAACATGTACGCCCGCGCCATGCAGGAGATCCAGCGCGAGTACGGCCGCTCCAGCAACCTGGCCCGCAGCTCCCAGCAGGCCTCGAAACTCTGCCAGCGCCGCGTGGAGATGGCCAAGCGCGCCCACGAGTACCTCTCCGACGACTTCGGGCGCCAGGAGTACCGCCGCGAGCGGTTCAAACAGCCCATGCTCTCCGAGTCCGCCCAGCTCCTGTTCCGCAAGGCCCAGGCCCAGATCAGCGACGACAACCCCCGCGCGGCGGTAGAGCTGCTGGAGATGGCCGTCGAGCTCGACGACCACCCCGAATACAGGAACAAGCTCGCCATCGTGCTCCAGCACCTGAAGAAGTAAGGGATTGACGGTGCCGTGATGGACCGGGTAACATAAAGTCTAGACAGTCTAGACAGACCAGCCAGAATACGGGAGGTTGCCATGAAGAAGGTCTGGCAGATCCAGGAAGCCAAGAACCGCTTCAGCGATCTGGTGAACGAGGCCTTGCGTCGCGGCCCCCAGACGATCACTCGCCGGGGCGTCAGCACCGTGGTCGTCATGTCGGTCAAGGATTTCAAGCGACTGGTCTCCCACAAGGCCAGCCTGGTGGAGTTCTTTCAGAAGTCACCCTTGTGCGGCATCGACCTCGACCTTGAAAGAAGCACGGAGCCCTGCAGGGAGGTGGATCTGTGAGCTTCTTGATGGACACCTGCGCCATATCCGAGCTGACGAAGAAAAAACCAAAGAGATCGGTGGTGGAGTGGATCGAGAGCCACGACGAACAGACACTATTCCTGAGCGTGTTGACACTCGGAGAGCTCGAGAAGGGGATCGCCAAGCTGGCGGACTCTCGAAGGAAAGCCAACCTGCAATCCTGGCTGCAGAGCGATCTTCACGAACGGTTCGAGGGCCGGGTTCTGGATGTGACGCGGGACGTGGCCGAGATCTGGGGCCGGCTCATGGGCAAGGCCGAGAAGAGGGGCGAGGTCTTGCCGGTCATAGACAGTCTGATCGCTGCAACGGCCCTGGCACACGACCTCGCGGTCGTCACCCGGGACAACACTGACATGGGAAGGTGTGGTGTAACTGTCGTCAACCCATGGGGGCAGGAGCCGCGGCTGCCTTGACCATTTCGCATTCGAAGCGTGAGGTGATCCGTGGCTTTCCCTCTTCGGCCGGGTCAAACCACGAAGATATTGAAAAAGGCCAGGTCCTTCGGTGCCTCACTTGCCGGAATCACTCCGGTCGGACCTGTCCTGGACTCTCCATCGAGCCGCGTCCACCACAAAATCAAGATCCCCGTCTGTTCTGGATCCGTGATCGTGCTCGCTCTGGCGCACCCCGAGTCGAAGCCGCACCTCGACTACTGGGGAGGCAGCCGGGGCACGGCCGGCAACCGCATGCTTTTCGACATCTCGGAGAAGCTCATCCAGTGGATGGGGGAAGCGTTCGGCGTGACAGCACGGCCGCTTCCCTACCAGGTCCGGACCGGCGGTGTATACCTGAAGGATGCGGCAGTGCTCGCCGGGCTGGGAGTCATTGGAGCCAACAACCTATTGATCACGAGGGATTTCGGGCCTCGCGTGCGTCTCGGTGCGCTGTTGCTGGATGCCGATGTGGAGCCCGGCAATCCCCTCGATTTTTCCCCGTGCGAAGGCTGCGGCAAGCCCTGCATCGATCTCTGCCCGAAAGGTGCCTTCCCCGATGGAACATTTTCGAGACCCCAGTGCATGAAGCAGATGAACGACGATGAAGCGCGTGCCTGCGGCTCAGATGGTGCTTCTGGCCCCACGCATGTTGCGTACTGCCGGCTCTGCGAACTAGCATGCCTTGTTGGAATTGAATGATGGCCATGGAGGTGCCCATGAAACTTACTCTCCCTGGTGCCGCGTACTATCTTCGATGGTGAAGCATTGTGCCATCGCTACCAACAACCCAGATGTCGTCGCTCGTACCCCAGATGTCGTACAGGTACTTCTCCGTCCCGCTCGGCACCGTCGACCATCCGCAGTCGTCCCAGTGACGGATGGTGCCGCCGCTCCCGACGGTCCAGACATCATCGGACGCCGTGCCCCACAATCCCGAGAGCCTGGATCGGGTCGGTCGAAAAACCTCCGACCAGGCGTTCCCGTCCCAGTGCACGATGGTGCCTTCCAACCCCACTACCCACGCGTCATCCGGCGCTGCACTCCAGATATCCTCGAGCGATTGCCGGTAGCCGTAGTATGAATACATGTCCTCCAACCAGGTGTCTCCATTCCAGTGAAGAACGGTGCTGCTGGTGATTCCAAAATCAAATGAATACTTCGTCCCGATGACCCAGACGTCGGCGGGGCCCGTCCCGCAGATTCTGTGGAAGCCAAGATCCGGCCATGTCTCAATGACCGACCAGGAAGAGCCGTCCCAGTGAAGGACGACACCGAGGGAATATTCCGCCCCGCTTTCGTGCTCCGTCCCGACGAACCAGACGTCGTCGGAAGCCGTGCCCCAGATGTCCTGAAGCCAGCGATCGGTCCAGCTTTCCACCACCGACCAGGCGCTTCCGTTCCAGTGCAGGAGTATGCAGGTGCTGCGCCCCGCCCCCTCATCTCGCTCCGTCCCGACAACCCAAACGTCGTCGGAAGCCGCGCCCCAGATCCCACTCAAGAAACGGTTGTCCCAACTCCTGGCAACCGACCAGGACGAGCCGTCCCAGTGCAGTATGATCCCAATCCTTCCGATGGCCCAGACGTCGTTGGCAGAGGCGCCCCAGACATCATACAGGTTCATTCCAACTCCGCTCTCCACGTTCGACCAGGCATTCCCGTTCCAATGAACGATGGCGCCCTTCGCCCCGACGGCCCAAACGTCGTCGGGAGAGACACCCCAGACCTCGTAGAGGTACTCCGAAGTCACGCTCTTCACTCTCACTCTCGACCAGGCCTTCCCGTCCCAGTGACGGATGCCATCTCCGACAGCCCAGACATCGTCTGAAGACGCGCCCCAGACCCCTGTTCGGGCACCCGCCCCCATCAACACCGACCAGCGTTCACCGTCCCAGTGAACGATCTGGCTGACGTCCTGCATGGCCGGGTGGTTGAGCGTGTTTCCGACGGCCCAGACGTCGTTGGAGGCCGCACCCCAGACTTCTTGATAGGCATCAAAACCTTCCCCGAACCAGAAATCCGACCAGGCGTTCCCGTCCCAATGCGCCAAGGGCATGCCACCGCCACCGGCGACCCAGACGTCGTCGGAAGCAGCGCCCCAGACACCATGGTGATCCGACATATTCTCGTTCTCAACGCTCGACCAGGCGATCCCGTTGAAGTGAAGAGTGACGCCCCTGGCCCCGACGGCCCAGACGTCATCGGGCGCCGAGCCCCAGACTCCGGCGAGGTATTCCGCGGTCCCGCTCTCCACGCGGGAAAAAGTCCGGCCGTTCCCGTGAAGGACGGTTCCTTCCCCCCCAACCACCCAGATATCGTCGGGAGCCGCACCCCAGACATCCGTCAGACCGGGCCAGGTCCCGTCCAGCACCTCGAGCCAGCTGCTCCCGTCCCAGTGAAGAATGACACCGGCGTAGGTGTCCGATTCCTCATCGTGCTCCTTTCCAACCACCCACACGTCATCAGAAGCCGTACCCCAGACACCCAGAATATCCCTGACAAGCGATGTGCCATGCTGGCACCAGTCATGCTCGTTGCAATCCGGAGGCAAAGGCTCCGGCGCGCATTCCGTGTTCCTATGACTGCGGTACCCGGGATCGCAAATACACACCGCCGCATCCTCCACCACAGCGCACACGCCGTGCCCGCTGCAGGTCACCCCGTCGCAGGGCGATCCGGACGGGGTTAGGCTGCGGCCGCAGGAGGCGAGCAGCGCCGCGAAAAAAGCCAAGGCCCGGATCGCTTCTCCTGTCTTCGACACCACCACTCCCATCCAGCGTCATCGGTGAAGGATCGTACCCCCGTCGCCGACAACCCAGACATCGCCACCCACACTCCACACGTCACGAAGCGAAGTCTTCGTCCCTCCCCAGACGCTTGACCATCCGCTGCCGTCCCAGTGCAGGATCACGCCCCCGTTCCCGACCACCCACACATCGTCAGGAGCCGTGCCCCGGACGCTGTAGAATTCGCAGCCATCCAAGACGAGACTGTCCGACCAGTCACTTCCGTCCCAGTGAACGACGAGGCCGAGACGGAAGGCATGGACAAAGGGATTCCGTCCGACGGCCCACACGTCGTCGGAAGCCGTTCCCCAGATGTCATGGAACTCGTAATCGTTGTCGGACAGGACCTTCGACCAGGCGCTCCCGTCCCAGTGAAATATGGCGCCGCCTATGGTCTGATACTGACCGTGAACGATTCCGACGACCCAGACGTCGTCGGAAGCCGCCCCCCAGACGCCGCGGAGCTCCTCCTCGGTGTTCTCTGCAATCGACCAGGCGTCGCCATCCCAGTGCAGGATGGCGCCGGGCCCAAACCTTCTACCCCCGACGGCCCAGAAGTCATCAACGGCCGCACCCCAGACAGCGTACAGCGGCAGATCAGTGCCGCTGTCCACGCTCGACCAGGTGCTTCCGTCCCAGTGAAGGATAGTGCCCTCCCATGCCAAGCCGCGCCCGACGGCCCAGACATCGTCACGAGACGTCCCCCAGACATCTTGCAGGGTCTCGCATTCGCCCGTCTCCGCGCGAGACCAACCGCTCCCGTCCCAGTGATAGATGGTGCCGGGACCTCCCCATTCGCCTCCCACGGCCCAAACGTCTTCGGCGGCAGCGCCCCAGATTCCCTCTCGGGATCCCGTGAGCCCGCTCGAGACTTCCGACCAGCTTGCCCCATCCCAGTAAGCTATGCCGCCGAGGCTCCCGACGGCCCACAAGTCGTTGGAGGCCGCGCCCCACATGCCAACGAGACTTCTTGGGATGTCTGCGTAAACAATCGACCAGGCGCTCCCGTCCCAATGAAGCATGGCGCCGTCGCTGGCGGTGACCCACACGTCATCGGAGGCAACACCCCAGACATCATACAGGTAACGATCCGCATCCGCATCCACGACCGACCATTCCTCCCCATTCCAGTGGAGAATCGTACTTCCGCCGACGGCCCATACGTCATCCGAGGCCGAACCCCAAATATCATCAATGCGTCCGTCATACCCCCCGCTCACATCCACGCTCCACCAGGTGCCGCCTTTGAAGTGGAGGAACCGTCCACCGCCTCTGGCCGCCCACACATCGTACCAATCGGTGCCCCAGACGTCATACAGGGGAGCGCCGATATTCTGCTCCACAGCCGACCAGGTGCTCCCGTTGAAACGCAGGATGATGCCCTCCCTTCCCCACTCGGGCGCGGGATATACCCCGCCCACGGCCCAGACGTGCCCCGAAGACGCGCCCCACACGCCGCGCAAGGGTCGCTCGATCTCATCCTCAGCGATCGTCCAGGACGTGCCGTCGAAGTGCAGGATGATTCCCTTGGTGTAACCCATCTGTTCGAGGTCGTAGTACGATCCAACGGCCCACACGTCATCGGGATTCGCACCCCACACATCCTTCAGATCCCAAGTGGTCGGGCTCCCCGCCTTCGACCAGGTGCAACCGTCCCAGTGCAGGATGGTGCCACCGCCGCCCACGGCCCAGATGTCGCCGGCGGCAAAGCCCCACGCGGCGCTCAGGCTGTTGCCCTGCGGATAAGGGTTCTGCCAGCACCAGTCTTCTCCGTTGCAGTAATAATCCAGGTTGCAGGAGTCCGGCACACAGATCTTGGGCCCGAGGTTGAGGTATCCTGGATCGCAGACGCAGACACCGCGGCGGCCCGCCCGCACCTCACAGGTACCGTGGCCCGAGCACGAGGCCCCCACGCAGGGATCCGGATTCTCGACACATTCCAGCCCCTCCGCATGGTACCCCGCCTCGCACACGCAGACCGGTCCGCGCCAATCGAACTCGCAACGCCCGTGGCCCGAGCAGGTCACTCCATCGCAGGGATCTTCTTCTTCCTCCACACAGGATAGCCCCACTGGATGGTATCCCTCATCGCACTCGCAGACCGGCTTACCGTCTTTCACCACGCACCGACCGTGATCCGAGCAGTCGACGTCCTCACAGTATGAGCTGTCCGCGATGCAGGCTGTCTTCCCAACCCGGTGATAACCTTCGTCACACATGCATAACGCCTCGCCGTCCTGCAACGCGCACCGTCCATGTCCGTAGCAGTGAATCCCCGCACAGGGGTCCTCCACGCAGAAAAGTCCTTCCGCACGGAATCCTGGATCGCAGATGCACACGGCAGAGTCCTCGACCACTCCGCAGACCCCGCGCCCGCTGCAGGACACCCCTTCACAGGGCGATGGTGGCAAGAGAGCATCGCGGGCGCAGCCAATCGGCAACGCTAACCAGACGAACAAGACGAGAAAAATCCTGCTGGTTTTCGAAGTACCCATCTGTGTCACAAATCCAAGTTGCACTGCGAAGCGTCCGGGCGCTTTCAAGTCTCGTCCGTTCCGGCCCCTCGATGATCACCTTCACGACCGCCGACATTCTTGGCGTGCTCCGTGTCGGGCTCCGAGGATTTCTGCCGCGCACCATCGTCCTGGACAGTGTCCAGGACGATATAGCCGATCTTCAGTGGAGCCGACGGCTGCTTGATTGACTCTATCTTGAGAACTTCTCCCATATTCACGAGCATAGAGCTACTCGAGCCGGCAGTCAAGTCGTCAAGTCTCCCATAATCCCCCATCTATCTATCCAGGTGCTTCGAGCAGCGGCTTGAGATCCAGGACCATCCGGGCGGGGTATTCGTCCGACAACCGCGCGAGCCCGAATCGTTCGTAGAAACGCGCAGCGGACTCGTCGAGCGCGTCGGCGACGAACAGCCGAAACGCGACCGGGCCGTTGGCCGCAAGCTGG
>SDBT01001982.1_pt1 | contig 36733 bp, 30 predicted proteins | sample 2277101 | NCBI WGS metagenome assembly SDBT01 (sample SAMN10404973, study PRJNA504765) | marine sediment metagenome | isolation source: marine sediment core GS10_PC15, 103 cmbsf | place: Arctic Ocean: Southern Knipovich Ridge | collected 2010 | reverse complement strand
AACAGTTCGGGGCCCCACAGGGCAAAATTACCCCCCTGGCATCCCTAATTTGGCCCTGTGCCCAACCTGTTTTGCCCATTCCAGGGGAAATATTTTTTGTGTACCAAAAAATATTTCACAAGAGCACAACATAACATGTTTAACAACAAAGAGTTAAGAGATATTAGCCTAAACAGATACCCACAAATTATTTTGAAGAGGCAATATTTTAAAAAAGTTCTTGCTTTTGTTTGGTGCTTTTGTTAGAAATTTGTTTGAAAAAGCAGTTGGCGGCTTTTTCGGAGATTCCTTGTGTTAGAGGGAATTGGTTAAAACACGAAGTTGGCGAAGGACACGAAGGTACCTGCAAGTATGTAACAATTGCTTTTAAGTACATAAGGTTGGATGTCATGGGGAATAAAATTGGACGAAACCAACTCTGCCCTTGTGGCAGTGGTAAAAAATATAAGCATTGCTGCGAAAATAAAGTTGACTGGAATCAAATAAGAAAGAAAAGGCTCGATACTATCCCACACCTTTCTATTCGTGGTCGAAATCTTCTCTTTGTTAATAAAATCGCAGAAGCACTCCAGTTGGACTCTACTCCTCATTCCATGAAATATTATAAAGCAGCATTTACCAAGGGGGCTGTTATTAAAATCCATGAAGCCCTTATGGAGATTTGGACACCTGATATAGATATTCACAACACTCTCAAAAATGCCAGAAGTGACGTTTCCGGCTTGTATATAGGAGATTATGAACCGGAATACATACTTAAGGGGTTGGTAAGACACTCTACTTATTCCAACAAACTTCTTGTGGTAGATCCTTTTATATATCCACTTAGTGTAAGAGAAAAGTTCAATCCAATTCTTAAACCAGAACAGTACCGGACTCAAACTTTAAAAAATGTTAATTTCTGGTTTTTACTTTTTCCTTGGATTGAAGCTGGTATTGTTGAGATTATAAGAACTCCCGCAGATTTTGACCCCAAATTAAATTGGGAGTCTATGAAGCAAGGGAAGCAAAAATATGAAGAAAACAAAGAGTTTCGCAAAGCTGTTGATAAATCTGTTAGTGAACTTAGCGATAGACATTTGGATAAAAGAGCAATTCAGCTACAATTATTATCCGCTCCCAATAGCTATTTGGAAAAACTTTTTGACGAATCAGAATTAGATAAAAAGGGATTAACATCCAAAGGATTGATTTCCTTTATTGAACAGCAAAGGGAAGCAGACCCAGATTTTCTGGAAACCTTGGATAAAATTTCAGGCCAACTGCATATATTTTCTGCTGGGGGAAATTATAATGTTGCAATGTTGACTGCCAACCTAACCGATTCTTATTTAGTAACAGATCTCTATGCGAAGTGGAAAGAGATTGAAATAGACAGGGAAAACACTGATGCTAAGAACAAAGAATGGACACCTTTTGCTAAAGCGTTTCAAAATTTAGAGTTAAAATTTCTAAATAACCTTAGCCTAGAGCATGCGCTCATACTTAGAAAGGAAAATCGCTTGGAAAGCCTCCGAGTATTTCTGAGAAAAGTGTGGAAATCAGCGCGTACAACTGACCAATTCAGTGAGGCTAACGCCAAATTATTAGCAGAAGAATTGAATGAGGAAATCATAAAGGCGGAAGAAGAGTGGAAGCAAATAGATCGAAATTTGCTCAAGTGGATTGGAGCAGAGTTGGGTTCAGGAATTGCTGCAGCTGGCCCCATGATAGCATCAGGTTACGGTCAATTTTTAGCTGCTGCGATAGCAACAGCAGGTACAATTAATTTAGGAGTAACACAAAGTGAGAGGAAATCTTTTAAAAGCAAATATCCAGCAGCATTCTTTTTGAAACTAAAATAATTAATAATTATGGTGACTTACTATACAAACAATTCTATCAAAATAAATAGGGGTTTTCTCTGAGTGATCTTCTTTATATTAGTAGAAACGAGTTTGTGTTTGGCATTTTATTGAAACTTTATAAATATTGTTGGATTGACACATAACCTATGAATAAACTAGACAAATGGCATAAGGATACCGGCGAAGTAATCAAAAAGACTCTGAGTTCATTAGCTGAAGGTATCACAGGAATTGCCGCTTCCGAACGCAAGGGTTTAGCTTTATCTGTCGGTCACATTTTTCAGTCTTTAAGGAAGGGGCAGTTTCTTTCACGGCTAGGCGAGGAATGGGATTCCTATCGCGAGAAAGGTCAAATCAAGGATGATTATCTTGAAACGGAACAGCACTGTTCATGTCTTCAAGAACTCCTTGATTTCCTTGATAATGATTCGCCAGATGAGCTTCGTTTTGAAGTGATAAAAAAAGTTTTTCTTACTGCTGCAACAGAGACAGTTTACGACCGAGATAGCCTTTTGCCATATCAATTCATGCGACTTTGTCGCAGAATGTCATCTGGTGAGATTATTATCCTCAACGCAACTTATAAGATAGCAAAATCAAAAGAAACGCCAGATTTCAATGGGGCCAATCAATGGTTAGACGTTATAGCAAAGGAAACTGGATTGGCTCACACATTACTTGTAGAGATATATGAAGAGGAATTAATAAAGAAGCATTTGCTATCCAATAGGTTTTATGAGGACCGAAGTGGCATAATTCTAGAACCACATTTCAGACTTACGAGTCTAGGTTTTGAACTATGCGAGTACATCGCCAACTATGATAGTCCTTCGGGAGAGACATAACCTAGCGTTTGAGCAGGCAGTGTAGAATGCGTCAACTGCACTTTACGTTCCAGTGAATTCTTAGTAAGAAGCACTCGATAAATCGATTAGGCTACTTCGAGGATTTCGTCCCATTTTGTTGTGAATCTTTTTGATCGTTTTTTGGGGTGGTTTATAAATATATTTTGATTTGAGGAATAAATTAATCTTATTGTAAGCCTCTAACGGGCTCAAGGCAGAAATGTCAGTCGATTGCTTTAGCTTTCCACAGGAATTTTTCTTTGCTGTCTCCCTCTGAATATGTAATTTTGCCTGCCTCGGCATCGAGAGAAATGCCTTTTCTTTTAGTCCCGCCCAGGACCGATCCAACTATTGTTATGCTCTCGTGGATCAGTGACCGGATAACCGATTGGATATTGTCTTTACAGATTGTCTCGTCCGGCTTTTCCAGGACATTGCCCGCTCCGACAAGGCAGACAACAATATCTTTTGAGCGTGAACCAGCTTTGGCCATCATTTCCAACATATCCGCAATCGCGTTGACGGCATACTTGGTCTTTTGCAATTCTTTTTTGGGAGCCCTGCCGGGCAGCATAATATGAGCCATTCCCGCAACTCGCTTTTTAGAATCGTAAGCCGCTATGACAATACACGAGCCTATGGCCAGCGATCTCAAAATATCATCCTGATCACTGACATGGACTTCACCGGTATTAACATCTATTATCGATTTCATCTGGCAATACTATACCCTTAAAGGTAGTAAAAGTCCTCGAATAAAACCGTAACTGGTTGTTTTTAAGTTATACCCTTCAGGGTAGTAAAAGTCCGCGGATAAACGGGAAAATTCAATTTAGATCAGTATATCTCAACTTTAATTGTACATCTCTTTCAAACAAAGTTTTCAACTGCTGCCTTTCTTATCAAGAAAGGCCTGGAGAATTTCCGCAGCCGCAATGGCATCGACGTATCGTTTCTGTTTTTTGAGAGGAATTTCAGCCAGAGACAGTTTCTCCCGCGCCGCAAAGCTGCTGAGCCTTTCATCCTGAAAATGCACCGGAACCTGAAGTTTGTCTTCAAGTTCTTTCGCAAATTTCATAGCAAGTTTCGCCTGCGGACCGGTCGAATCGTCCATATTCAACGGAAGACCGACAACCACAGCTTCGACGTTCTCCTGGTCAACTATCTCGGCAATTTTTTCTATGATGTTCTTATGGCCCTGGATCATTCCATAAGGAGAAGCGATTGTCTCGGACTGATCGCATATTGCCAAGCCGGTCCGCCTGGCTCCGTAATCTATAGCCAAATATCTCATTTACTCACACGTATACCCTTAAGGGTAGTAAAAGTCCGCGAATAAAACCGTAACTGCTTGTTTCTACGTTACTTACCCGCGGATAAACGGGAAAATTCAATCGAGATCAGTATAATAATTATTTCTTACAGAAACTTCTCTTGCTTATGCTTGCGAATCAGTTCAAGGAGTTCCTTGAGCCTCTGGGTCTCGTCGATATGACAAAAAAGTGTAGCGTCGGGGCTATGGGCAATGACCATATTTTCAAGACCGATTGCCGCGATCAGATGTCCCTTTTCTTCTGTCACAACTATATTGTTTTTGCAATCGAGAAGCTCGCTCGAACCGGCGACTACGACGTTATTAAACTCATCGGAACTAATAATATCCGCAAGTGCCGCGAAAGATCCCATGTCAAGCCATCGGCAAGGCAGCTCGATCGCACGCACATCTTCGGCTTTTTCCATCACCGCATAATCGATACTTATCTTAGGGAGCTTGACAAACCATTCCTCCAGTGCCCGGTTCTGATTTGGTGTGCCCCAGGCCTGGCTGATCTTCTTGAGCGGCTCAGTCGAATCCGGCAGAAACTTTTCAAGATTATCAAGTATCGTCCTGGCCTTCCATACAAACATACCGGAATTCCAGAAGTAACTTCCGCTCTTGAGATAGCCTATTGCTGTCTGTTCGTCTGGCTTTTCTATGAACTTTTCAACGGAGTAAATGGTATTCTCCGAATCCGGACACTGACCATGCTCGATACAATTGATGTAACCAAGCTGCGTGCTCGGAAACGTCGGTCGTATTCCGAAGGTAACCAAATCATTGGTATTGTCATTTACCCATGCAAGCGCATCCCGCATGGCCTGGAGGAACACATCCGCCGGTTCAATGATCTGATCAGCGGTAACAACGGCCATGCTCGCGTCAGGATCGGATTTGGTCAACACAGTAGCGGCCAAGCCGATGGCACCTGCGGTATCACGGACGGCAGGCTCGGCAATAACATTACCCGAAGGCAAATCAGGCAGGTTCTCGCGCACAATATCGACATAGCCGGCATTTGTCAGGACGATGATATTCCTCTCATCGAAGATCGGACACAGACGGTCGAAACAGCGACGAAGAAGAGTTTGCCCGTCAATCAGCTTCAATACCTGCTTGGGACGTTTCTCACGGCTCAACGGCCAAAGTCTTTTCCCAGTACCTCCTGCCATTACGACGGCGTAATTCATTGCAACATCCTTTCATCGGCAAATATAAGATTACCGCGATGAGTATATCAGACAACAAAATCAGAGTCAATTTCCGACAGTGGCTCTATCTGCCGGGCCAATTCTTCAAAGCCCTCTCGTCCCATCAAGGCGAATGTCGCCTCCTTACCCAGCTCTACGGCAGGCTGGTCATAGGTATTAATACCGAACAGAGCGCCCGCAAACGACGTTGTAACCTCAAACAGGTAAATGAACTGGCCGATACTGTAGGCATCCACCGTCTCGAACTCTACCGTAAGACATGGCCGCTTACTCTGGATAAGTGCGTATTCGGTCGCCTTCTTCTCGTTTTTAAGTAGGGTGCTCAACTTGGCCCCAGACAGAAAACTCAACTCAGCAGCACAATCAGGAGCCGGGCCGATTGTCAGATCCTTTTCGAAACGGTTGACCTCAAGAAACGTAAAGAGCTTGTCATTGGGTCCTTCACGATAGAGTTGAACCTGGCTGTGCTGATCGGTGGTACCGAGTGCCTTGACCGGAGTGGGGCCGACATACACTTCATTGCCGGCGAGATCTTTCGATTTGCCCAGACTCTCGGCCCAAAGCTGTCGGTACCAGTCGGCAAAATCCTTGAGACCATAGTAATACGGCATCATCACCGATATTCGCTTGCCTCGTTCGTAATAGTGGTGATTGACAGCCGCATTAATCGCCGCCGGATTTTGGTAGAAATCTTCATTGCCGACTCGCTTGTCCATGTCACTCGCCCCGGCCATCAGCGAATCGACGTCGATGCCGCACATGCATGCGCTAAAGAGTCCTACGTGACTTAGAACGCTGAACCTGCCGCCAACACCGTCTGGAACCTCAAGGCAGCGAAACTGGGCATCGGTTGCGATTTTTCGCAATGTGCCATGTTGCGTATCAGTCGTCGCAATCACATGTTCTCGCAATCCGTCGGCTCCAAGTCGATCAAGAAGCATTTTGCGGATTATCAGGAACTGACTTGCAGTCTCCGCGGTCCTGCCGGATTTGCTTATTACGTTAAAGATAGTTTTGTCGAGTTTGTCGGATATTAAATCGAGAAACGATGACAACTGCACCGGATCGACATTATCAAAAACAAAAAGCCGAGGCCCCTGCCGCTGTGCTTTATCGAGATTGTACATATAAGGATTCAGCGCCGTCTGCAAAGCGATATTACCCAATGCAGAACCCCCTATTCCCAGAACCACCAGGTACTCACAGCCGTCTCTTACCTGGGTAGCAAGTTCCTTAACCTGCTCGACCATCTGCTGGTTATATGGCAGATCCCTGTACGGAGTCTGCCCCTGCTTTCGTTCTTCGTTGAGTTGTTTTATCACCGGCGAGGTCTTTTGGGCGAGGTCTTTTAGCTGCTCGTCTGTAATTCCATGCTCATCGCCAAGAACGTCAGCCATTACATTTTTATAATAAAGTCTGATTTGTGAATTGGACATTACCGTAATCCCTTACAAACAAAAAACCAATAAGCAAAACCTGCCAGAGTTCGGCGGTCTTGTTATCTTATCAAGCTATATCAACGACAACTTAGCGTATTTTACCTGTAATGACTTGGTTTGTCCTGTGTTAAATCTGACGATAACAATGCTTTCTTCGCCCATATCAAGATACTCTTTGATTACACCCATACCGAAAACATTATGGCGTACATGCTGGCCGACTTTAAACTGCGGTGCGACCTGGGAATCCTGGTCGTCGTAGTCATAGTCTTCACGCGAATCCGATTCGCTAAAATCGATTCCCAGTTCATATAAAAAGGCCGAAGGCGTAGTCCGAAGCAATTGCCCGCGATACGTACGGTACCTGGCGCAGCTTATACATAACTGTGCCTTAGCCCGTGTAATACCCACGAAAAAAAGCCGTCGCTCCTCCTCTAATTCATCGTCATCGTCACTGCTTCTTTCGTGCGGTAAAAGCCCTTCTTCGAGACCGATTATAAAGACATTTTCAAATTCGAGCCCCTTGGCTGCATGAAGCGTCATAAGCGCGACCCTCCCGCTCCCGGCCTCGTAGGTATCGGTGTCACTAAATAACGCTATCTGCTGAAGATAATCAAGCAGTGACGGCTCTTCGGTCTGTTTGTCATACTGGGCGGTTCCGTTTATAAATTCCTCCAGGTTTTCCAACGCGCTCTGGTCCTTAACCTTCTCGTTTTGAAGAGATCTTTCAAGACCGGATTCAGAAAGGACACGCTCGGCCAATGGTTTGACCGGACCATTGATGTCTTTTTTGAATTGCTCGATCATATCGACAAAGACGGCGATTTTGGCCTTCGGAGCTTTAGATAGAGAATCAATCTTTGACACATTTGACAACGCTTCGTACAAGCTTAGATTGTTCGATGCCGCATAATCGCGGACCCGGTCAATCGTAGTTTTACCGATACCGCGAGCCGGAGTATTGATAATGCGCACTAATGCGATTTCATCGTCGGGATTGACCAGCACCTTGAGATATGCCAGTATGTCGCGAATCTCCTTGCGATTGTAGAATTCGATCCCGCGAACAATCTGATAGGGAATTTTTTCGAGTACAAAGGCCTCCTCGAACGCCCTGCTCATCGAGTTGACCCGATAGAACACCGCAATATCATCGAGAGATGCTCCCTGTTCGTGAAGTTCCTTTATTCTGGCAACCACCTGACCGGACTCATGGACTTCATCTTCAAAAACCTTGACTTCGATGTCGTTACCAGAAGATCTTGTCGCGACCAGTCGCTTTTGCTTTCGATTCTGATTAAAAGTAATCAAAGTATCGGCGGCTTGGAGAATATTAGCAGTGCTTCGAAAATTCTCTTCGAGCTTGACCACTGTTGCATCGGGCCAGTCTTTTTCAAAGGCAAGGATATTCTTGATATCCGCCCCGCGCCAGCGATAGATGCTCTGGTCGGGATCGCCGGTCACGCAAATATTATTGTGCGCCCAAGCCAGTGACCTGGCTATCCTGTATTGAGCATGGTTCGTATCCTGGTATTCATCTACCATCAGGAATTTGAATCGCTCGCCGAGTTCGGTCCGAACCCTCTCGTTGTTTTTCAGTAACAACGCCGCCTGCATTAACAGATCGTCAAAATCCAGTGCATTATGCTCACGCAAAATCACCTGATAGCACCTGTATATCTTGGATATTGTCCGAGAGAAGAAATCATCGGCTTGTGCCTCGAAGGCATCGACATCCAGCATTTTGTTCTTTAACGTGCTAATGGCGTCGAGCATTCGCACAGGCGGAAAGTTGGTTGTATCGAGTTCGCACAGTTTGACCGCCTGTTTAATACACCTGCGCTGGTCCGAACTGTCGTAGATACTGTAATTGCTGCGAATCCCCGCTTCTGCTGCGTACTTGCGAAGGATTCTAACGCATAGTGAATGAAAGGTACTGATATGCGCGCCCGCTGAAGAGCCAAGAGAAGCCGCCCTTTGTCGCATTTCTTCGGCCGCCTTGTTCGTAAAAGTAATCGCGCAAATATTCCACGGTCGGACACCTGATTCGATAAGTGCCGCGATCCTATAAGTAATTACTCGGGTCTTTCCGCTGCCGGGTCCGGCGACAACCAGAAGCGGCCCTTCTTTGTGAAATACTGCTTTTCGTTGGGACTCGGTAAGTTGCTCGTACAATGCATCCTGCATACTCAAGTTAGACTTCTCCTACGGCGATACCCGTTGCGACGGTTGTTTTGCTCGTTCTAAATTTTCTTGTTCTAATAAATCTTTGTAAAGATCCGGACGTTCGATTCGCATACGTCCCATCAGGCTTCGCCTCAAAGCCTCCGGATAACGCCGGTCCCTGAGGAAATCCCTCATGGCCATATACTTCATACGTTGAATTTTAGGTAATTCGATCCTTTCCCCCGGAGCCCACTGATCATAATAGAAATCGTAAATCTCTTGAGCCAGCGTCTCTTTACTTGCCGCTTCGTCGTCATCGCGCATGGAATAAAGGAAATAACTCTCACGCAGGACAGAAGAAATAAACTCTGTTGTATTTAGTACGTCAAGTGTCTTGAGTTCTTCGCGGAAACGCTCTTTAACAAAAACACCTAATGAAACATCGAATTTTTTCTGAGGATAAAGCTCCTTCATCTGAATAAATATTCGCTGGGCCTGACGACGATGACCGGACTGGTAGAATGAAAGCACGGCATTGGTGAGCATATTGCGGTGCCCGATCTGGTGGGTATTAAGTTCCGTATCGTTCGGATCGGTATATTTTTCGATTATTTTCACTATCGATTCGTTGTACGATTCAAACATTCGAAGGTCCGGACGAAGAAATATCTGTTTTTGGCGCACTTGTGATTCCGATGGCGCCCCAGCATTGGCCGTAGTCTCCCAGATATGAATCGTACCGAAACGAAAAAGATCCTGAAGACTGTGGTTAACCATTCGATCTGCGTTTTCCTCATCTATCGAATATTCGTCTTCTCCGGGATGTAATACCGGCTTCTTTTCGACAACGCTAAGGGCTTTTCTCGCCCAGTAGATAGCATGAACCGAAGGATGTCGCCAGTCTAACGGCAAGCGGCTGTTAGGATCCTCGAAGTCTCTTGGTCCGTAAGTCTGATTGAGTTGACGCAACAATAAAGGATCGAGCTTCAAGGTCTTGCGAAGATAGTACGCCTTGGAGAAAACATCGAATCGTTCGAGAGGGGATTTACCCCTGAACGAATCTATAACTTCAAAGGCGACGGGAGCGAACTTATCGGGATTCTGCCTCAGGGCCAGGTAATTATTCACAAAAGTTTCGTCGTCTTTGAACCTCTTGTCGGCTTTTATCAAACCTTCGATCAAAGGTGCATAATTAGCATCGCTTCTAACCTGGTCCCACTCTGTGGGAGCTTCGGCAAGTGCGTCAAACCAGGCGACATCGCCAGTTCCCAGAAGCGGGGCCATCGATTCGGCTAATTGAAGTTTGTAGTATCTATGCGAGTTGTCGGACACACCTGCAATCTTATGCTGGAAAATGAAACCAAGCTGACGATACAACAGAACGGATTTGGGATTGACTTGAATACCCTGATCACGGAGCAGTTCGTATCCGTTTTTGACCCATCGCCAGCGCTCATCGGGCTGGCTCTCCGGAATCGCGACTGAAATATTGTAGGCCATGTTCCAGGCATGAAAATCCCAAACCGCGGCGAAACGAGGCTGTAGAGTTGTAATCCACTCGGCGAGCTGCCTGGCATCGAAGAACTGACCCTCCTCTTTGAGCTGTTCGGCCCGCATCCACAAAATATCGACAACCAGACCGCGAAACGCACCCATCGCAATCGTAGCAAAAGCAAGAGAAGGCGGTGCGTTTTCCAAAGGCTCGTTTATGATAAGCTTCATATCCTGACGCTGCGAGTTTATGTAGTCAAGACGACTACCGGAAAAGACCAGCATACCAGCGGCGATAACAAAACAAACCAAATAGACTATTAAATCACGAGCACGCATAAAAAATCATACCAGCCAAATGTGCTTTCTGTTGTAACCTTAGCGATTGGAATAGATTATGTTATACCCTTAAGGGTAGTAAAAGTCCGCGAATAAACCCGTAACTGATTGTTCTTAAGTTACTTACCCGCGGATAAACGGGAAAATTCAATCGAGATCAGTATACAACAAGCCCTAAATAAACAGACTCGGCCAAAGACCGAAACATCAATTTTGCATTTTTACTTTTGAGTTTTTAATTTTTCAGACCGTTACCCTGGCAATTTCACGATAATTAAATATCAGCAAAGCTAAGAGCAAAAGAACCAAGCCCTTGACGCAAACCATAAGCAGAAGAGCTTCAGCCAGAACAGGCCAGCTCAGGAGCCTTGCGGATATCATGTATTGAGTCGGGTTAAACTTATCAAATTGAGGAAGCAGCTTGATCACCGGACCAACAGTATAGGAATAAATGCTGCCTACATCCTCGCTAAGGTATGTAAAAGACTCCAGAACAAAACCACTGAAGTTCGCAGTGAAGAATATTACAAGGCAAAACAACAACGCAACCGGAAAAGATAAAAAACTCGCCGCCAACATTCCAAGACAGCTTAGAAAAATCAAACGCAGGAATATCAAAAGCACCGTTCGTATAAAATTAGACGTAAAGCTGTCGGCCTTGTAAAGTAACTCAAGACCTTCCTCGAGAGGAAAAATGATAACCGTTCTGTTTGTCGGAATATTAAAAAAAGCCACTCCCAGGTATCCGTCTTCGGTAACAGTATCGGCCGAAAATTCAATTTCATGAAAAGTACGTATCGTATCGTTCCGGCTCATCTCGTAGATATCAGTCCTCGGAGGCATACCATGCCTGATATTTTCCAGATCTCCAACCATCCACCCGCCGGCAACCTGAAGATCGGGAGGCGTCACCGAAACATCGTATTTATAGCGGATGAACAGGCTCTGGTCCGGGCCAAGTGGTTTTACGCCCTCAAATTCCCATATAAGTTCCCGACCGGCACCGACGGCACGCTTTTCAAGCTGCTTTTGTTTGGTAATTTCGGAAATAATTTTCCGTTTTGACGCACCGGGAAAAATTGCCCTCAACTGACCTGCTTTTTCATATTTTTCAAACTGCTTAAGAACTTCGTTCTCGACATCAACCTCGATCGGAGCCAGAGCCGCGCGGGCGGTGAAGAATTCTTTTTGTGCTCGTAAAATTTCCTCTTCGGGAGCATTGGTAAATTTCGGCATATAGATTGTTACCGCATAGATTATCCCAGAGAACAGGACAAGCAAAAGCATATCCAGCAATATCACACCCAGCAGCTTGCCAAGAATATACTGAAATCGACGAACCGGTTTGGTGATAACGGTGTATATCTGCCTTTGTATAATGTCACTGCTCAAGGTATATGCCGAAACCATAAGCGTCAAAAGGCAAAGCAAAAGACTCGTAAGAGACAGTCCGTAACTGACAAAAGTCTGTAATCTGCCCTTGAGTGTTCCATCACCGGTGGTCGTAAAGCCCAGTAGCGGAAGAAGTACAAGAAGAAGGATTATAAAAATTGCGGCAATTCTCAACCGCAGGGCTTGCTTGACTGTATTAACGGCGACAGCCCAGATACTATGCATCGTCTTTCTCTCCCGGCGTTTGGTCGGTATCTTCCGAGCCCTGGTCCTGAGTACCTGACTTACCGGTCAACTCATCAAGAATACTCTGCCCGCTCTGGCCAGGGACCTGTGTTTCTTCATGCGGAACCTGGGTCTCCTGATCTTTGGAAACAGCTTCTGTTTCGATCGACTCGGTCTCTCTGCTTAGCTCACTTAATAAACCTTCATCGGCTTGGGCCAATTGCTCAGGAGTAGTCGGGGCACTCGTCGCCAGAGTTCCATCGGCAACCGTAGTGACATCTTCTGCACCCGACTGATCCTCGGATACCGATGCCGTAACCAGTTCATCCAAAAGAGCCTCGGGGCTTGGCTCGGTTTCGGCCGAAAGAAAATTACCTATTTGCGTAGTACTCACCGCTCCGCTTGTCGGCTGGGCCTGGAGTTGGGCACTTACTACTGTCTTGATAAAAAATGTTTCGAGTTTGTCCATCGCAGAGGTGATCTCGCATTCGGCATCTTCACTGCGAGCTATCTGCTTTATCTTATCCAGGGCCTCGTCGCTGAGATGATCGGTGATTATCTGTTTCTTACCCGTTTGTTCGAGCAGTTCATTGACCATGCCCTGACATTGAATTTTACCGCCATAAAGAATGGCAATTCTGTCACAGACATCCTCGACATCGGCCAGCAAATGACTGCAAAGAAGGATAGTCTTGCCGCGTTTGGCCAGTTCCAGGATCAAATCTTTAATCTGTTTTGTTCCGATCGGATCAAGACCGGTCGTAGGCTCGTCAAGGATAAGAAGATCAGGATCGTTTATCAGGGCCTGTGCCAGACCGATTCTGCGTGCCATACCCTTGGAGAAAGTACCGACAGGTCGCCTGGCAGCGCCCTTGAGTCCGACCATTTCCAGCAGTGCCTCTATACGCATTTTCCTGACCTTCGAGTCCAGACCGAACAGCCTGCCGTAAAAATCCAGAGTCTCGCGTGCATTAAGATATCGATAAAGATACGACTCTTCGGGTAAAAAGCCTATCCGGGAGCTTATTTTCGGATTGGTACTCTCGCCGCCTAATATTATCGAACGACCTTTGGTAGGGTACAGCAAGCCAAGCAGCATCTTGAGTGTGGTTGTTTTGCCCGAACCGTTGGGACCAAGAAGACCGAAAACTTCGTTCTCTCGTACCTGCAAATCCAGATCGTTAACCGCAAAGACCTTGGCCCGGCCCCACAAGTCGGAAAAGATTTTCGTCAGCGAAAATGTTTCAATTGCATATTCCATAGTTTATCTCGTTGCCCGGCGCTAATTTGAAAAGCTATGCGCCCGTCGCCGGGTGACTGTGACCGAGTTCTTCACCATAACGTACGAGTCTGGCGCTGTTGAAAACTACTATCAGTGAGCCAACAAAATGCAGCAAAGCTGCGTAAATAGCCGTAAGCAAATCCGCAGATGCCGCCGCAACCCCGAGAATGATGAAAATAATACCGAAAGAAAGATTCAAATTAATTATATTACGTGTTTTCCGCGAGAGCTTAACCAAAAACGGAAGACGATTCAGATCATCGCTCATAAGGGCAATCGAAGCCGAGTTAATGGCAACATCGCTGCCCGCGGCGCCCATCGCTATACCTAAATCTCCCGCCGCCAATGCCGGTGCATCGTTTATACCGTCACCAATGACAGCCACTATATGACCGTCACTTTTTAATTTCTCGACTATCGCTAATTTGTCCTGCGGAAGACAATGGGCCTTAAAATCGGTACAACCCAGTTCCGCCGCCACTCGATTGGCGACCTCACTTCTGTCACCGGTAAGCATTGTAGCTCTCTTGATACCAATATCGAGCAGATCGCTCACTGCTTTCTTAGCGTCAGGCCGCGTTTTATCCTGCATACCTATCCAGCCGATGCACTTCGAATCCCTGGCAACGTAAAGCGTGCTAAAGCCCTGTTCCTCATGAAGGGCAGGATCGGGAATATTATCGACTTTGATATTGTTTTCCTTGAGGAATGTGTCCCTTCCGACCATTACCTTTGTTGATCCGATTAAGGCGGTAACTCCCCTTCCGGGTGACTCGTTAAAATCAGCGGATTCAGTCAGGGTCAGATTCGCCTCCTTGGCCACAATCTGAAGCGCCCTTGCCGCAGGGTGTTTACTCATTTGCTCGGCTGATGCGGCTAACGACAAAAGTTCCGACGCTTCTACATCTTTTGCCGGAGTAAGCTTGGTCACATAAAGCCGACCCGTCGTAACAGTTCCGGTCTTATCGAATACCAAAGCTGTAATTTTGCCCGCTATCTCAAGATTTGATACGTTCTTGATAAGAATACCAAGCCTTGCAGATGCCGATATCGCCGCAACCATCGCCGTCGGTGTCGCTAATATTAGTGCACAGGGACATGAAATCACCAATATCGTAATAAATCGGTTAGAATCGCCCGTGAAGAACCATACAATAAGTGCGATCATTACGATAGTAGGCGTGTACCACTTAACATACCGGTCCATAATACGCATTATGGGAATCTTGGTCTGCTCGGCCTGAATTATCAGCGATTGAACCTTACCAAGGGTCGTCTCCTTGCCGATAGTCGTCACACGGATATCCAGCATACCGGTCAGATTATTTGTGCCCGCAAAAACCTGCATACCCGGAACCTTATCGACCGGCAGTGATTCACCCGTAATTGTCGCCTCGTTGATGGCGCTTAGACCATTTATCACCTCACCGTCGGCGGGAATGTTGTCACCGGGACGAACGCGGACGACATCACCGGGTTTAAGACTGCTGACTTTGACTTCTTTCTCGGCACCGGAGGCATCGACAAGATCAGCCCTTGTCGGCGTCAGCTTTATCAGTGACTCGATGGAAGCGCGGGCACCCAGGGCGGTGCGACTTTCTATCAACTCGCTAAGGAGCATAAAGAACGCTACGATTCCGGCCTCGACATACTTACCCATCGCAAATGCCGCGAGAATCGCAAGCGCCACCAACTCGTCCATGTGCATCTGGCGCTGGATCAGGCTCTTGATCGCGTGAAGTACTATCGGCGATCCCAGCAATACCGCTGCGGCCATCGCTAAAATAAGAGTCTGGAAGCTGTCCGGACCATAAAGCCAGTCCAATCGCGCTATACCGCTGCTCACCAGAAGCATACCCCCGGCCAGCGTAGCCAGCAATGCTATACTTATACGAATCTGTTTGCCGTGGGTGTGCTCGACGGCTATGTCCTGTTTAAGATGTAAATGTTTATGTGCCATGTATTGAGCCGTAACTTGCTAATTCTCCTGGTTATCATCTTGTCCTGATTTCGGTTTAATCTTTGGATCCCGGTTCAGAAGCAGTCGAAGTTTATCTGTGGACTCGACTACAAATTGTTCGTCCACGTTCTCGAAAATATCCTCTAAAGCTGAAAGATAGATTTCCTCTATCATCAGCTTTGGACGCTTTCTATACTCGGGCAGAATTTGTTGCAGATATTTGGCGTTGGCCCTGGCAGTTTCTACAAGCTTTGTTCGATTCGCCCTGGCCTTGGCAATCGTTTCTTCGGCATGGGCTGCGGCTTCGATCAGCTTGTTTTGGGCATAACCGCGGGCCTCAGTTATCAACGTATCCCTCATCTGGCTGAATTTATGTAATCCTTCGAAGGCATCGTTGACCTGACGAGGCCACTTGCTGTCCGCAAGATTCACTGACTCAACTTTAATTCCGCTTTCCAACTCATTGAGCCTCTCCTGGATCAATCGTTTCACATGCTCTGTTACCGTGCTCATTCGTTCCGAGGTGATATCATCGACCGTATAGTTGACTAAGGCCGTCACCACCGCATCTTCGACAAGGTTCTTGAAAAGAGGTTCGGTGCTTCGTTTGACAACATCAAAATAAACCTCACCCGGCTCAGCGTCTTCGACATAAACGTTTCTAAAGAACGCCTTGGCATTTTCAATTTGAAATATCACCTGCCACTTGGAATGGACTATATTGTAATCGTTGCCGCCAATCTCCCCGGTCCGGCTCACGCTGCGTATCAAACTATAGCCGTCAGATATAGGATGAAGTGTGGGCCGGAGTCGACCTTCTGTTCCGTCCGGCAAGAGACGATACCAGAAAGAATCTATCGCCATATCTATACTTTTACCGACCGGGATCTTGATTATTTCTTCGATTGGAGACGGCATAATCCAGTAAGGCCTCGACCGGGCCTTTAGGACGCCACCCTTGGAACGAATCTTTCCAAAACGCAGAACCAAAGCCGTCTCTCCGTAATCGACCGTCTCAAAACCGGAAAATAAAAAGAGAACAACCAGCACGCCCATTATGATCTTTAAAATGACAAAGCTAATCCTGAACGCATCGGACAAGGACTTGCTGGCAGCGTCGGTATCGCCGGTTTCTATAGCAACCGGGTCCTGGGCCTGGAGATTATTGTCGTTGTCATTATTTGGTTCTGTCATATCTATCAACCATTTATTGCAAAATTATTTATCTGAATCGTCCGGAGTCACCGGACCAAAAGACGGTATTTCGCCTAAAAGACTAAAAGGCCTTTTGTCCGCAGAGATTACTATCGTGGCCCTGGCCTGGAGAAACTTTTCCAATGCCTCAAGATCTCGAAGGAACATTGCCAGATCGCGGTTCTTTTCCAGTACTGCGTAGTGAACGGCGGCGGCGGCGTCGGCTTGCCCTTCGATTACCTTTGCTCTGGCTTCGGCGGTTGCCTGGAGTTCACGTTCTTTTGTCTCGGCATCGGTCCGGATCGTAAGCGCTTGGGCTCCGCCCTCGGCAATTGTCGCCTGTGTCAAACGGCTTCGTTCAGCTTTCATTCTCGTAAAAACTGCCTTGGTTACGTCCTCGCTTACCTTCAAATGCTTAATGCCCACTCGCTTGATTTCAACACCATATTCGTCCAATACAGCAGCCTGTAACTGTTCACGCATCTCCTGCTCGATCTGATCGAACTTTATCTTGTCCGGATCACTATTGACAAATTCGCTGAAGTGATGATGTCCTATTACGTTGTTACGGGTATCATTTACCTGGCTAAGCAGCATATCCTCTGCATCTTCAATCGTCTCTTCGGTCCAACCTTTCTGATAGAACTTCAGCGCGTCCTTTATACGCCAGACAACATAAGTATTTATGATGATTGGCGCGCCGCCCCTGGTTGCAGTCTCACCAAATTCGGCTTCGAGAACACGCAACCTTGAATCGAACTTCGTTACCTGTTGTATCGGGGGAGGAAAACGCGGGTACCAGCCGGGCTCGGTAATTGGTTCTTTGGGTTTACCGAATGTCGTTACAATCGCCAACTCAGTTTCACGGACCTGGAATGACGCGAAAACCATACCCAGGACCGTCAATATTATCAACACGAAAATGACAACAGCCAGATTCTTCATTATTATTTACCTTTCTTCTTCATACCGGTAAAATCATACAAATCTGTCGGAAGTTTATCCTTAAAATCTATAACATACTGCATTTCATTAGGATCGACTACAAGAACGTACTTTCGAATATCCTGCAAACTCTCACTCTCAAAGACCTCGAGCCTTTTTTGATTTACATAATAATTCGGCGCGGCCTGATATGCCTCAAGCTGACCGACAAAACGCTCTGACTTTGCCTTGGCCAAGGTTACTTTCTCGAAAGCATATGCCCTGGCAACTCTAAGTAAACTATATAATCCACCATTGACCCCAGCAAAAGCACTATCAAGTTTAACCGACACTCGCTCTAACTGGGCCCCGTCACCGCTCTTCCTGGCTAATTGATATTCGGCTGTAAGATCGTAAAGTTTCTTCGCCTGATCAACGGAACCGGCGAGCATACTAAGCCTGCCGATACGATCGGCCTCTGCCGCAAGAATTGCCGCCTGCTTCGTTTGCTCTGCACCTATAACCTCCTGGTACGAAGCTGCAACATCAGCCGGAGGGTGAATTCCCTGCAAGCCGACAAACACAATCTCTACACCCAATTTTGCTTCATCCGCCTTTTGTTGTATCCTCTCAGTCAAAAGCTCTTTGGCTTTGGATCTGCCGGCACCTAGCAGGCATAGCTCAAAATCGGCCTCGGTGTTACCCTCAATTTTCGCACTTGCCGCCAACATCGTTAACTCTCTGTAGCATATCGATTCAAGAAGCTTTTCGGATTGATAAACTTTTCGCCGATGCCTGCCGGAAATCTCTTCGACCTGACCGTAGTTATAAAGAAAGGCATAGAGATCCTTAATACGATATTGAACAGGAACCGCGGCAATGACCATACTAACAGGAACCGATTCGTCATCCTGGCTACTGTCGCTTGACTCACTTGCCACCAGAAGACTATATTCCTCGTGGTAATGGCTCTTACCCCAAAGAAGCGGTCCGTGTCCCTGTCCGTGGGATTCTTCTTCCTCTTCCTCAAAACCAATATTAATCTGTGAGATTTTTTGCGTTGGGTACTTATAGGCAATATCGATAGGCCAGGGCCATTTCCACGTCAGTCCGGGGCCGACTATTCGTTTTTCTCCGCTGGCCGTAAAAGGGCTGCCAAAATGCTCGATTATCGCCTCTTCTTCAGGACCGACTGTCACGATACAGCTTAGAAAATACAATATTGCCACCGAGAACAGAACAAGTGGAACTATCGCCTTCTCCATCAAAAGCTTGTAAAACCAAGTCTGAGAGACCTTAAAGCCGAACTGATAATCTATCGCACTGGCAGCGGTACGGAAAATACCCCCTGGCTCGCTTATAAGACCTAACAATCGGCTGTCTAATGCGCTTTTCTGGTATTGTTCTTTCAACCGTGGACGGTAAATATCAAAAACAACATTCAACAAGCACTCGATACCCAGAATCACCATCAGGATGGGAATGACCCAATTTATTATATCCTTGAATATGGGATACTGGAATTGAACAAGGGCTAAAGCTATCGCAAGACCAAAACAAAGAACCGCAATTCCCAAAAGAAAACTGCCTCCGGCCCGTAGCGGTTTCCATTGCTGCTGGGCCGACATTCCTATTGCATATCGAGCTAAAAGGAAACTCACAAAAGCTATCGCTGCAAGGCCTACTGCTACTACCAGAGGCTGCTGCGATCCATAGTCAACGCCAACAGACACTTTTCGGACCAGATAGATTCCGATGGATAATTGATACACCGCTATCAGTGTTGAGAATATTGGTAAAAACCACTTTTCAAACGTTACCAGACGACGACCGGCAGCATCGAATAAAACTCCCCGATCACCGCTTGACCGGAAAATAGTTGAACCTTCCTTGTCCTTGGCCAATTCACTTGCATCGAGTCTCTCCTGCTCAGCCAGGGAACGCTGATGGAAGTGAAGGCAAAGAACAAGCCAGATCGCAACTGAGCCAAGGACAAGCCAGCTTATCGCAATTACACCAAAAAAACCGCTCCATAGGCCCAGCAATAGAGTGAGAACATAACAAAAGACGCTCCAAACCAGTGATGCTCGCGATAAATATTCGGCACGTTTCGAAGATATTGTCATCTTAGCCCTGTATTTATTATTGCTGTAACGAACAAAATACGATTATTACAGTATCGGTTTATACACTAACACTTTACAAATTTGAAGCCATGTACTATAACAACAAACGCCATTTACGTGTAGAAACTTTACAAAAAAAAATGTCGCTTGACTACGATTTGCTGATTAACAAAGGCTAAATTCAACCTGATAATCGATATTCTATAATGACAAAAATCCTATCCATAGCCAGAAACACCTTCATTGAAACACTAAGACAGCCCGTCTATCTCGTTATTATAATCGCCGCCCTGCTACTGTTTCTTTTAAGCCCATCCTTGTCAATGTACACAATGAGCGACGATAACAAGCTCTTGCGTGAGTTGGGTTTATCTACGCTGTTCCTTACGAGCTTGTTCATTGCTATTTTTTCCGCGTCCGGAGCCGTTGCCGATGAAATTGAGAACAAGACAATAATAACCGTGCTCAGCAAACCGGTAAAACGTCCGATATTCATCATAGCAAAGTTTTTCGGCGTTCTGGCCGCCGTCGCTCTGGCACACTATATCTGCACAATAGCACTGTTAATGGCCATAAGGCACGGGGTAATAGGAGCTGTTTGGGAAACTCACGACTGGTCTGTTATTTTATCCGCTACGGCATCAATTGTCATGGCTATCCTTCTAACTGCTTTTTTCAATTATGCTTACGACTGGAAATTTTCTTCTACGATGGTCGGTCTAATAGCGGTCTTCGCCACCCTGGCGTTGGTCTTTCTATGTTTTATTGACCGAAATTGGCAATTCAATCCAAGCAATAATGGAATCAATGCTCTCGACGTATATGGCTCGGTTCTACTACTAATGGCGGCAATGATTATCGTCGCACTGGCTATTGCATTTTCCGCAAGGTTTAATATTGTCGTTACACTCTCGGCATGTGTGGGTTTTTTTCTATTGGGACTTGTCAGCGACTATGTTTTCGGACGTATTGCAGAAGAGCATTTGTGGGCAAAAGTATGCTATTTTCTCGTACCTAACCTGCAAATATTCTGGATAAGCGACGCACTATACGAGGAAAGCCAGATCCCATTCAAATATATACTAATCACCGCATCCTACGCAATCTGCTATACAACAGCAATTATCGCAATAGCGGTCGCCCTCTTCCAGCGACGTGAGGTAGGGTAATCTTCCCGCTATACCTCACGGTCCCCGGGTCATGAGAGACTTGAGGTAGGCTAATTGTCACAGCCTGACACTCGGCCCACGGGTCACGGGTCACGAGAGACGAGCGACGAGTCACGAGCGACTGTTTTTATCATTGCTATTTCATCGCAATTCTGCTGTTTGGAGCATTTCGCACAGTCGCTCCAGACCTTCATCGGTAGCCCATCCTTTTCAACAACTTCAAATCCAAGCCGCTCAAAAAACTCAGGCTCTAAAGTAAGTGCAAAGACCCTCTCGATCCCAAGCTCAACTGCCTGTTCAACCGCCCTTTCAACCAGCATTCTACCGATCCCAGCCCCTTTTTTGCCCTCATCGACCGCCAAAGACTTTATCTCGGCAAGGTCCGCCCATATAATCTCAAGGGCACAACACCCAACAACAGCCCCATCAGCCTCGACAACACTGAACGTCTGCAAATTCTCATAAATATCCGCCAGCGACCGAAAAAGCATACGATCAATCTCCGCATGCTGATTGATCAGCGAGCAAATAACCTTAGCATCCGAGATTGTAGCAGATCGAACTTTCATCTTTTGGTCTCTTTAGACTACTCAAAAGCAGGGAAACTGTAAAGTCAAAACCAATATCCATAAACAGCATGACTATACGCTTAACAGCACCCTCTTGGATTGTAAGTCTCCAAAAAAACGAAAAAAGGCTGGAAAAACGCCTACATCTCGTATATGGTATTGCGTCATGTGACAAATTACTGTTAGTATCGACCCAGAAGTACATTGAAAGACTAAGAACTCGATAATGCGATTCATACTGATTGACAAGATAATCTCAATCGAGCCGGGCAAACAGATTAAGACCATAAAGAACGTCTCGCTGGCCGAAGAGTACCTGGCAGACCACTTTCCCACGTTCCCGGTCCTGCCAGGAGTATTGCTGCTTGAAGGACTTATAGAGTCTGCATCATGGCTCGTCAGGCACTCCGAGAATTTTGCTCATAGTATGATCTTGCTTGAACAGGCAAAAAATGTAAAATATAAGAGCTTTTTGGCGCCCGGCGGTCAAATTGAATATACCGTCGATGCAAAAACAATAGAAGAAAACGTCAGCAGTTTCATCGGATACGGCGAATCTGATGGCGTAAGAATCATTGAGGCCCGTTTTGGGCTAAGACATTTTGATCTCGCTGATAAAAATTCGGCAATGGCCGCAACTGATGCTAAGGTCATTGAAAACCTAAAGAACAGATGGAAACTGCTGAGATTGTAACTTAGCAGAAATTGTTATTGGTAAAGATAAAGGATTACCGGAGGTAAAAACTATGGCAATAAGCCGGGATGAAGTTTTCCAGCAGGTACAGGAAGTGCTGATCGAGGCCCTGGGGGTCGATGACGACGAAGTTACTGATAATGCAACGCTTATGGGAGATCTCGGCGCCGAAAGCATAGACTTTTTGGATATTGTCTTTCGGCTGGAAAAAACATTCGAGGTCAAGATTCCAAGAGAGGAACTCTTTCCTGCTGAGAGTCTGATGAACAATCCCGAGTACGTCGTCAACGGCAAACTAACCGAAGCAGGCATGGCGGAACTAAAGAGCAAAATGCCGCACACTGATATTACAGAATTCGAGAAGGACCCCGACATCAATAAGTTAGGCGATTTGTTCACGGTAAACGCAATTGTAAATTACGTTTGCGGAAAACTCGATGCTGTCTGATTAGATGGTTTTTAATACTATAAAAATATGCGCTGGATATGGATTGACAAATTTATTGAGTTCAACAGCGGAAAAAACGCCGTCGCTCTAAAAAACGTGACACTCGCAGAAGAGCATCTTCACGACCACTTCCCGGGTTTCCCAACGATGCCCGAATGCCTTATGATAGAGGCAATGGCACAGACTGCCGGAATACTCGTTGGCGAGGCGAAGAACTTCCAGGAAAAGGTCATACTGGCAAAGATTAAAAAGGCCGTTTTCTTCGACTATGTCGTTCCGGGAGATACTTTAAAACTACATGCAGAAATAGAATCTATCGCACCAGAGGCAGCCGGAACAAGCGGCAAGATTACAAGAGGCGACGATCTGATTGCCGAGATTGACATGATGTTTAGCCATATCGATCAGAACCTCGCAGGAATAGACTTCCCGGAAGAAAACTTCGTCTTCACCGATATGTTTACCTCACTTTTGCAGGGCATAGATACCAAGGGTTCTCAAGTGCAGGCGGAGGAATAATTGTGAGTTCGGTTCGCGTGGTTATTACAGGCCTCGGCGCGATTACTCCACTTGGTCTAAACGTAAGCCAAATGTGGGACGGACTCTCTACCGGACGTTGCGGTATAGATGCTATCACTGCTTTTGATCCGGCCGGTTTTACTTGCAGGATCGCCGGACAAACACCCGAATTCAAAATACAGAAGTACGTATTAAAGTCCCATCGCAAGCAAATAAAACTAATGTCACGCGACATAATGCTCTCTATCGTCGCGGCCAAAGAAGCACTCGAATCCAGCGGACTGATAACAAAAGGGATAGATCCCGAGAATATCAATGTCGATCCCGAACGCTTCGGTATAAACATCGGGGCCGGAATGATAAGCTGCGAACTCGACGAACTGGCACCGGCAGTCGCCGCAAGTATAACTAACGGTAATTTCGATATACAAAAATGGGGCAAAGATGGTGTCGATCAGGTAACACCACTATGGCTGCTGAAATATCTTCCAAACATGCTTGCCTGTCATCTTAGTATCATCCACGATATCCGGGGCCCCAGCAACACTATCACTTGCGCCGAAGCCTCGGCGCATATCGCCATTACAGAAGCCGCCCAGGTAATCGAAAGACGGGGCTGCGACATCGCACTGGCAGGCGCCGCCGAAGCAAAGATAAATCCGATCATTATGATCAGACAGTGCCTTCTAAAAAGAACAAACGACAACAGTAACGACGATCCCGCCGAAGCGTGCAGACCTTTCGATGCAAACGCAAATGGATGCATATTCGCTGAAGCCGGAGGAATCGTAATCCTGGAGAATCTCGACAAAGCCCGCGATCGAAACGCAAATATCCTTGCCGAATTCGCCGGGTCCGGGCAGAGCAATAGTATTAATCCGCAGTACGAAAGCATCGAACCCGACGGAGAAGGAATACGCATAGCAATTGAAACGGCACTTGCAAACGCGAAAATAAAAGCCGAAGACCTGGACCTTATTATTCCTCACGGTACCGGCATACCCGGCGACGATCTTGCCGAAGCAAAAGCTATCGAAGCGGTCCTGGGACCGGAAACCGCAAACGTCCCGGTCTGGCCCACAAAGAGCATGTTAGGCAATACCGGCGCAGCTTCCGGAGCCATCGATGTTATCGCCGCTGTATGTGCGATCGAACATGGAAAAATCCCTCCCGCACGTAATTACCAAAACAAAAAACCGCATTGCAACCTGAACATACCGACCAAAACAATAGAGAAAGATATTCGCAATGTTCTATGCAGCAGTTATACTTCTGGTGGCCAGACTACTGCCGTGGTCCTGAAAAAGTTTAATGGCTAAGCAAATGACAAACAAAGACAAAAACAATCGTGTTGTTATCACCGGCATCGGTCTGGTATGCCCCCTCGGCAACGATGTAGAGTCAACTTGGAAAGCAATGCTGGCCTCGAAAAGCGCAATGGCCAAAACCACCGTCTTCGATGCTTCGACTCTCCCTTCTACCTTCAGCGCCGAAGTAAAAAATTACGACATGGAAAAAGTCCTTAAAAAGCCCCACTTGCATAAGCACAGCAATCGCGGATCGACATTTGTACTCGGAGCGGCCGCCGAAGCATGTAAACAGGCCGGAATCGAAACCGAAACAGATGAGCCAACCGACAACATTGACCGAAAAAGGATGGGGATATATCTCGGCGCAGGAGAAGGATCTGCCGACAACGATGTCTTTTTTGATCTCCTGGCCAAATCGTGGAACAACGAAACAAACACAATGAACTGGAAAACATGGGCCGATATGGCTTTTTCCGATTTGAGCCCCATGAAAGAACTTGAGCAGGAGCCAAACATGCCCGCCGGTCATCTGGCCCTACTTACTGGGGCACGCGGACCAACAAGAAGCTGCCTGACCGCATGTGCCGCAAGCACACAGGCCGTAGGCGAGGCTGCTATGATGATTCGCAGGGGCGATGCCGATATAATGATTTCCGGCGGCGCGCATTCGATGATACATCCCCTGGGAGTAACAGGTTTTAATCGGTTGACAGCACTCTCGACAAGAAACGAAAGCCCGCAAACCGCTTCAAGACCTTTTACTATCAGCAGGGACGGTTTTGTACTCGGCGAAGGAGGGGCCGTAGTTATTCTCGAATCTCTGGATTCCGCAAATAAAAGAGGAGCAAAAATCTTAGCCGAAGTAATCGGATACGGCAGCACTTCAGATGCCTTTAGAATAACAGACATGCACAGCGAAGGAAGGGGACAGATAAAGGCTATACAGGATGCTCTCCAGGATGCCGAAATAACTTACAAGGATGTCGATTACATCAGCACACACGGAACCAGCACCTCCGAGAATGACTCGCTCGAAACATTGGCAATAAAAGCCGTCTTCAAGGAACATGCTAAAAACATCCCGGCAAGCAGCCCGAAAAGCATGATGGGACACCTCATCGGAGCTACAGGAGCCGCCGAACTTATCACATGCATTCTCGCGATAAGAGATAACATCCTGCCCCCTACTATCAACCTGAACGACCCCGATCCGGAACTGGACCTCGATTACGTACCCAACAAGCCCAGAAAAGCACATGTCGATATCGCCTTGAACGAGTCCTTCGGATTCGGCGGACAAAATAATGTTGTAATCATAAAGAGGTACCAACACGAAAATGATTGACATAAAAGAAATACGACAGAACCCTAAACTTTTCAAAGACGCCGCAAAAGCAAAAGGCTTCGACGTTGACATTGACGCCCTTCTCGAAGTGGACAACAAACTAAAAGCCTGCAAGCAGCGACTCCAGGACATTTCCACAGAGAAAAATCATATCGGAAAATCAATCCCAAAACTATCCGGCGAAGAAAAACAATCCGCTCTGGCAACACTGGCGAACCTGAAAATAGAAGATGAGCAATGCAACAACCTCATTAAACAGGCCCAGCCGGACTTCGACAACCTAATGCTCCAGGTTCCACAGCCATCCGATGACGATGTCCCCTTAGGCAAAGACGATACTCAAAACGTCGAAATAAGAAAAGAAGGCCAGGTACGCAAATTCGATTTTGAACCTAAGGACCACGTCGAGCTTGGCCTGGCTCTGGATATAATTGATATCGAACGCGGAGTCAAAATCGCCGGTTCAAGAAACTACTTCCTCAAAGGCGACGGAGCACTTCTGCATTGGGCGATCCTGCAATTTGCTATCGATTCCATGATAAGCAAAGGCTATACCCCACTCTCAGTACCACTGCTGGCAAAAGACGAAACAATGAGAGGGACCGGTTATTTCCCGGGCTCCGAAGACCAGACATACCAAATGGAACGCGACAAACTCAGCCTCGTTGGAACAGCCGAGGTACCTCTTACCGCATATCATTCAGGCGAAATCCTAAAAGCCGAACAACTACCGCGAAAATACGTCGCAATGTCAAGCTGTTTCAGACGAGAAGCCGGTGCCGCGGGAAAAGACACTCACGGACTCTATCGAATACATCAGTTCGACAAAGTTGAGCAGGTCATCGTCTGCAAAAATGACCCTGACGAAAGTGCGAAATTCCACGACGAAATTTTATCCAATGCCGAGGGTATGATGCAGGCACTGGAATTGCCCTACCGAATCGTAAACGTCTGTAGCGGGGATCTCGGGAGAGGACAGGCAAAAAAATTCGACATCGAAGCATGGATGCCCTCACGAAAAAGCTACTGCGAAACTCACAGCGCAAGCAAGTTCTACGAATTCCAGGCACGCCGCATGAACCTGCGATACAAAGACCCCGCAACCAAAAAGAACTTCTTCTGCCACACACTAAACAACACAGTCATCGCCTCGCCAAGAATACTGATTCCAATACTCGAACTTTACCAGAACGCCGACGGCTCGGTCAATATCCCATTTGCACTGCGACCATACATGCAAAATAAAGAAAAAATCTCAAGCGGAGGTTAAAATGAAGCGAACTACGATTCGCTGCTTGTTACTCACTTTACTCTGTGGAATATTTCTCTGCGGATGTGCCGGCCCAAAAACTATTGAATTCACCAAAGGCTCCCTGACCGCCAAACAAAAACAGTCCCTCTCGAAAGCATATCGATACGACCACAACGGATGGATTTTCCTGCACATCGAGGGTTCTGCATTTGAGCGCGGTTTCCAAAGAGGATATTTAACCGCCCATGAAATTGACGATTTCTACAAGACCATTACCTACATGGAAGAATTCGAGACCGCGATGGAAATGGAATTCTTCGAAAAATCCGCCGCTCGGCTATTCAAAAACAAGGTCTCAAAAGAATACACACAGGAATTGCAGGGCCTGGTCGCCGGTATGCAAAAAGCCGGTTTCAACGTGACTTACGACCAGATGCTCCTGATGAACGGCTTTATCGACATCTTCTGGTACTGGTGGCCGCAATCGAAAGAAAAAGAACGGTTCTACGGACCAGGATGCAGCGCATTTATCGCAACAGGCGATCTCACCTCCAACGGCCAAATCGTCATGGCCCACAACTCATGGTCACGCTACGCAATGCTCCAGTTCTGCAACATCATCGTCGAAATCTTCCCCGACAAAGGCCACAAAATCCTCATGCAATCATGGGGACCGTGCATCTACAGCGCAACCGATTTCTTTATAACCAGCGCAGGGATCATCGGACTCGAAACAACAATCGGAGGCTTCAGAGGTTTCAACCAAAAGGGCACACCCGTCTTTGAAAGAGCAAGAAGGGCAATGCAGTACGCCGACACCATCGACCAATGGGCCCAAATAATGAAAGAAAACAACAGCGGTGCATACGCAAACTCCTGGCTGCTCGGTGACATCAGAACAAACCAAATCGCCAGGCTGGAACTGGGCCTAAAACACTCCAGCCTTGAAAAGAAAAACAACGGATATTTCTCGGGCTCAAACGTAACAGACAACATCGACATACTTCGCAAAGAAACAAACGCGACCTATGACGATATCAGAAAGGTCACCGTCGCAAGAAGAGAGCGATTCAAGCAGTTGATGAAACAGCACCGGGGCAAAATCGACATCGATCTCGCCAAAGAAATACTCGCAGATCATTACGACATGTACCTCCGAAAAGATCAACCGTCTTCAAGAACGATATGCGGTCATTACGAACTCGACGACGGGAGTGTCCCGGGCGGAAGAATCGCATATTATCCCGGTGGTGCAATCGATGCAAAAGTAGTGGATTCGGCGACGGCAAAGAACTGGAAAATCCTCGCCAGATGGGGTAGCTCCTGCGACATCGGATTCGACGCCAAAAAGTTCCTCCAGGAACACACCCAGTTCGACTGGCAAAAAGGCTTCCTAAGAGATTTACCGGCGCAACCCTGGACTGTTTTCCCGGACCCCGAAAAAGTAAAATCGGTAACAAGACCATAAGTCAAAGTGACGATCAATGGGCTCTGTTCATGACCGGAGAAAGGGGTGGTAGCGTCTGACCGAAGGACAGGCGATGGTAGTATTCGTTTTGAACATTGGAATTTGGATAATTGGGATTTGTTTGGGATTTAGAAATTAGTGCTTAGTATTTGCCCCAGCGGAGCGTGCTCTCTTGGACGATATAAAACAAAAGCTAAAGCTAATCGATAAGCAGCTTACCACGCCTGCGGACACATATCGAAAAACCATAACCACCGCCCCCCTTCTGACCGGAGCAATCGGCCTTATCACAGGCATTATTTTGCAAAGTTTACTAAACCTGCCCTTCTGGCTATACCCTATCATGCTAATAGCCGCATCGCTAACCTGCCTGCACCTCTTCTTCAGACGCAAATTGATAAATATGCAGCTTTTCTCTATCACCGCCGCCGTCGCCTTTCTCTGCCTCGGTGCGATTCGCCTGGATTATTACAACCACCAACCACCCAATGACATCAGCACCCTTGCAACCGACGAGCCGGCCCTGGCAACCATACGCGGAACTATTGTCACCGATCCTCGAATAAGCAAACCCAAATGGGAATTTGCACGCTTCAAATTCACCGATCCATCAACAAGTTTCTATCTAAAAACCACACAAATAAAAACCATCGACGGCTGGGCCGACACCACCGGAACCGTCCGCGTCCGGGTTGGCGAACCGGTAATGGACCTAAAAGCCGGTGATAATATCGAGGCTTACTGCATCACTAAAAAAAACCAAAACAACACAAACCCCGGCCAGTTCGATTTCCACGGTTATCTCAAACGCAGAAATATATCCATAAACGCCTCGATAAAAACCAGAAACGGAATCACTTTGCATCAAAACCACGGTAATAATATATTCTGGAAACTAAGAACATCGCTTAGAAATAAAACAGCCCGCGCCCTGCTGTCCGATTCGGACGATCGCGATACCAGCCTGATAGAAGCACTACTCTTAGGCCATCGACAGAACATCGACCACGAGACCTACAACGCATTTAGAAGAACAGGCCTGCTGCACTTTATCAGTCTCTCCGGAATGCACCTCGGCATTCTGGCCGCAATAATCTGGTGGCTCTGCAAAATCGCCGGATTACTAAAAACTTCAAGAGCAATCGTCTGTGCCTTCTCGGTAGCTGTCTTTCTAATGATTGTCCCGCCCAGGGCCCCGACGCTAAGGGCCGCGATAATCTGCTGGCTATTCTGCCTGTCACTCATGTTCAGACGCAAAGCCAACCCGCTCAACACACTCTCTCTGGCTGCTATAATCCTCCTGCTGATAAGACCGACCCAACTCTACGAAGTGGGCTTCCAGCTATCATTCGCATCCGTACTCGCTATAATGCTCCTCTCGGACCGCATCTTCTTTTTTCTAACCGACAAGCTCAACCTCTCACGCACCCAACCGCAAAAAAGAACCATCATGGCAAAAACGCTGCACACTTTAACTCAGTACATACTAAAACTTTTAGCCGTCGGACTCGCCGCATGGATAGGCGGTGCCGGACTGCTGCTATATCATTTCTACACAATAACCCCACTGGCAAGTATATGGACACTGATAACCTTCCCACTAGTCGCCCTGATCCTTACCTTCGGCTTCATGAAGATAATCCTGTCATTTCTACTACCAACCGTCGCTGCCCTGCTCGCACATGTCCTGGCGACACTGTCCGAGTTGCTTGTCGCAATCGTAAAAGTCTTTTCACTTTTGCAAATTTCGCAAATCACCATTGGCCGCACACCCCTTCTAATGATACTGCTGCTTTATACACTCGTTATTATCACCTTTTTCATAAACATCAAACGCCCTGTCATCAAAAAGATTATTTGCGCATCCCTCGCACTGACTTTTGTTTTTTTTCTCGGCGTTAACAGGTTGCGGACTACACACAGAAGCGACCTGATTCTAAACGTCCTCGACGTAGGCCACGGCCAGGCAATAATCGCCCAACTACCGCAAAATATAAACATCCTCTTTGACGCCGGTTCACTGCACAGAACAGACATCGGGACAAGGACAGTTGTCCCATTCATGGCTTACGCGGCAATAGACCGCCTCGACGCAATTATAATCAGCCACAACGACATAGACCATATCAACGGCATCCCGGAAATCGCCCGGGCACGAAAGATCGACGCCGTATATGCAAATGAAACTTTTTTCAGCGAAGCCGAATCCGCTCCACGCAGACTACTGACTCGATACCTCCGCGAAAGAGGCCATAACATTCAAGCCATAACTGATAAGCTCGATTTCAACTGCCCGGCAAAGATCAGGACAATCTGGCCAACCAATGAAATCTTTCAAAAGCACGACTTCGCCGAAAACGACAAATCCTCTGTCTCACTCATTGAATTCGCCAACGTCAATATACTATTGTGCTCTGACATTGAACAGCCCGCACAAAGAAGTTTACTACAAGCATACCCAAACTTAAAAGCGGATATCGTCATACTCCCTCATCACGGCTCCGATGTCACCCTCGATCCGGCCTTCACCGAAAAACTCCACGCAAAGATTCTAATCTCAAGTTGCGGCCCGCGATCATACTCCAGTAAAAAAATCCAAAACCAAAATGACGAAACTCGACATTTCTCAACCGCCAAAGACGGAGCTATCACCTGCCGAATCAGCAAAGAAGGTTCGATAGAAATTCGCACTTACGCTTCCCGCAGGCATATAGAAATAACGCCAAGGTAATAAGTCCTGCGACTTCGAAATGAAAATAAGTGTGGCAGTCCCGATTTTCGGGATCCCCTGGACAGGCGATGGATAACTCGCTAAACGCTACAAACTGTATACAATTTTTCCTTGAGTCCAGTGTCTTGTGTCTTGCGTCTTACTTACCACTTAACTCTTACAACTTACTACTTTTTTACTTTTAACTTTTTACTTTTTACTTTAAATGCACTACTATCTCGACTCTTCGATTCTTTGATTTGCCAGAAGCCTTTGAATTGGATGCAATGGGACGGGCTTGGCCGCAACCGATTGCACGGATCTTATTACCGGATATACCACGCTTTTCAATATACCTCACAACAGAAAGCGAACGCTGAGCTGAAAGCTCCCAGTTATCCTTCCACGATGACCTCTTGATAGGATCGCTATCCGTATGCCCCACAATATCTATCTGACGACCACGATATTTACTTCTGATCACCGATAGAATGTGGTCGAGATCTTTATTCGTAGCTGACTTGAGATTAGCGCTGCCCGACCGGAACAATATCGTATTCGGAAGCGTTACCGTGATCGTACCTGCCGAAGGATCGAAATCGACGTCATACCCCTCACCAAAACCACCGGCCTGACCCGGACTCTGACCCTTATCACGGATCTTGCTTTGAAGATCGGCGATCAATCGCTCACTTTCGGCAAGCTTCTCCGCATAACTACCTTTTTCTTCCTGTTCATGAGCATACCTGCCCTTGAGGTTACTATGCTCGGCAAGCAAGCCCTTATATTTCTTTTCCCAGTTGATACAACCACTCAACAGCGTTGATATACCAAGGATACCTAACAGTAAAATTGTTCTCTTATTGGCGATCTGCATTGTGACATCTCCTTATTAACTACAACCATCAATCCTTTATCATTTGTCTCAAATAAACAATAAATTGAAAAAGCCTCGACCGCAGGCCGAATCCTCAATTTTGTTTTTTTACTTTTAACTTTTTATTTTTTTTTAGTAGCCATGCATCCAATTCCAGTAGTCCAGAATCCGATCATGTAAAATCATAACAGCTATTATCCCTAAAGACAAGAACGGACCGTAGGGAATTTGTCGAACTTTTCGAAAAAACATCTGACACAATGCCCACGCAAGACCCGAAAATGGTGCTATAAAAAATGCCGCAACCACAAATCCGGGCCCAATTATCGCTCCAGCCGCTCCCATCAGGTGAACATCGCCCAATCCCATGGCCTCCCTGCCGAAAAGAAGAGTTCCAAAAATTCGCGTCGCCCAGACAATACCACAGCCAACCAAATATCCCCAAACACTGCCCAAAAAACCCGCCAAAATGGGATGATCAATCGAAAATGAAATTCGAATATCAACCGAAAACACCCGGCTAATGACCGCAAAAGACACCACTGAGCAGGCAACTACCGGTAAAAGAAAGAGGATTTCCTTAAACATTTCCTGCCGGTCATTGTACTGTGATTCTTCGGTTTCAACCGGTTCACCGTTTTGTTCGCTATGATCGCTGTGCTCGGATTCATAGCTCCTCTTGAGAAGTCCCGTTTTTATCAGAAGAAAGGAAATTAACAGCCCAATCACCGCTCCTGACGCAAGAGAGCCGGTCAAAGCCGATGCCCTCGGTAAAAGCAGATGCCCGCCTATCGCCTCGGAACCAATAAAATGCCCACCTGCCGCCGAACCGATAAATCCTATCCCCGTTACGAACCAGCACACAGATATCGGTATCACCCACAACTCAAGATCGATCGCCGAGGAAACAATCAAGCACGAAACCAGAAATATCGACATCAAATATATAACCCAGCCGCCCTCTAAGAACGCTGGAATACCAACACGAAAACCGCTGCCAAAATACAGGTAAAAAAGCCCTAAGAAAACTAAAGCAGTCAAAAGCTCGATCACAAAATAACGAACCGATATCTTCGCTTTGCAATGGCGGCACTTACCACCGAGCAGCAACCAGGAAAAAAGCGGAACATTATCATAGAAAGCTATACGCTTCTCACACGACGGACAACTCGACGGAGGACTGATTAGAGATTTATCACGAGGCAAACGGTAGATTACGACGTTAAGAAAGCTGCCAATACAACCACCAACAGCAAAAATAAAGATTATACACAGCAACTCAACAGGCGTCACAATGCCTCCTTTGCATCAAAAACTACGGATCCTTCCATGAATATATCGCCAATTACCACCGTGATCCTGCAATTTTACCCTCCTAAACCACTAAAAGCGTGTAACAAAATGAAAAAAACTATTAAATGTCATTGCGAGGAGCGAAGCGACGCGGCAATCTCAAGCCTAAAAATTGAGATTGCTTTACCAGCGAGCCGGGCTTGTCATCCTGAATTCTGAGTTCTGAGTTATTACTTCTTCATATTGACCGCTGACGAGACTTTCATCGGCAGACCGAACAAACGAATAAACCCATTCGCATCCATCGGATCGTATTCGGCTCCCATCTTAAAGCTCGCCATATCCTTAAGATACAGGCTGTAGGGACTCTTGACACCAGCCGCCGTGCACCGGCCCTTGAAAAGCTTCATCCGCACCGTACCTGTAACATTCTGCTGGGTCTCGTTAACAAAAGCATCAAGAGCCTTGCGAAGCGGCGAGAACCACTGACCGTAATAGACCAACTCGGCATACTTAAGGGCAACCTGCTGCTTATAGTGCATCATTTCACGCTCCAACGTCAGGCTCTCAAGCATCCGATGCGCAGTGACCAGGATCGTACCGCCCGGAGTTTCATAAACACCCCGCGATTTCATCCCGACAAGCCGGTTTTCAACCAGGTCCTCCTGACCAACGCCATGCTTGCCGCCTAATTTATTCAACTGCTCGATCATCCGAACACCACCGATCCTCTTACCGTTAAGCTTGACCGGAACACCCTCGTCAAATCCGATTTCGACGTAATTGGGCCTATTCGGAGTTTTAGAAACGGGATTCGTTATAACAAAAAGACCGTCCTTCGGCTCATTGGCCGGATCCTCGAGATCCGCTCCTTCATGGCTTATATGCCAGATATTACGATCCCGGGAGTAAATCGACTTCTTGGTCTGCTCTATAGGAATCTTATGCTTTTTCGCATAATCAACAGCCGCCTCACGACTGGTCAACTCGAAATTAGGATCCTTCCAAGGGGCAATTATCTTCAAACTCGGATCAAGTGCCATATAAGTCAACTCAAACCGCACCTGGTCATTGCCTTTACCCGTCGCTCCATGCGCAACCGCCATAGCACCCTCGGCATGCGCAACATCCACCTGGTACTTCGCAATCAAAGGCCTCGCTATACTCGTACCAAGAAGATAACTATGCTCATAAACCGCACCGGCTTTTAGAAGAGGCCAAATATAATCCTCGACAAACTCCTTGCGAAGATCTTTGACGATGCACTTCTTCGCCCCCGACGCCAGCGCCTTTTTCTTAATACCAGCCAGTTCATCGCCCTGGCCAAGTTCAGCCGCGAACGCAATAACTTCAAAACCATAAGTCTCCCGCAACCACGGCAGAATAACACTCGTATCCAATCCACCGCTATACGCCAATACAACCTTCTCGGCCTTTTTCTTCTTAGCCATCTAAAACATTCCTTAACATCTCAAGTTTCCAAATCCAACGCCTTACGAGCAGTCTCACGAAACAACCGGCAGCGCCGCTGGGCATCAAGTGCAGAATCTCTGTCGGCTGATTCACCTGGATAGCGAAAAGCTACTGCAAAATCAGAAAGATATGCAAGATCTTCACGAGATAATTCCCAATTCGGTTCGGCCTCAAGCACCATATCCAGCAATGCGACTAAATCATGAATCTTACCAAAAGACATCCCTGCCTCGCAAAGCCGAGCTTTAATATATTTTTCTGCACACTGTTGGGCATGAAAGCAAATGCCATCAAAACTGGGATTCTCATCAACCAGGCATTCACGTTCCATTATCGCGAAATCACCTTCGGCTTTAGCAATCCATTCAGCTACGATTGGATTCATAGACTACCTTCCCTTCTTCAAGGATGCCCTTAATAAAACCGTCTCCCATCTCCAATCGCTTATGAATCATCGATGGGCTTCGAACTAACAAATCAACTGGGAATTTAGGACGAAGTTTCATCCTGATTTCAACCGATTTGCTCACACTTTTACCCTCAAAAGGAACAATAACCAGAAGATCAACATCAGAATCTTCGGTTACATCGCCATGTGCATATGAACCAAACAACACAACCTTCTCGGCCCCGAACTCAACGCCGATCTGCCTACCAAACTCTTCTATCTCATTCATCGCTACCATTAGCAATTCCAATAACAAACAAAACTCAGAAATCAGGTCATCTGGCCCGAATAAAGTAATATAACAGCAAATATCCACCACGAGCAACACTTAAAACCAACTATGCTCACCATAACTCACATTTTCCGGCAGCGGACTATCAGAAAGTATGCGATTATCCTCGTGTCGGCAAGAGTTGGGAACCGATTTAGAGTTTCATCATCCACCGTCGGCTCGGCAAAACGTTCCAGCACAAACCCCGTATCAACCAGCAGGTTCAGCCATTTACTCAGCGTCCGCGTAAAAACAGGAATCCTGAACTTCGCCAAAGTCTCCCTAAGCTCTTTCGGCGTAGCACCGAATATCCATTTTTCAATTCTACCATTCAATTCCTCAAAATAATCACCGCATTTAAGCGCCTGGCATTTGCCGTTTTCATCTCGAATCCACTCCCACTTAGGCGTCGAAAAGCACGGATGACTGATAGAAAACTGAAAAAAGCCCCCGGTCTTAATAACACGCCACGCCTCCCGAATCGCTTTTTCTGTTTCCCCAATATCCATCAAACTCATGGTGGCGATAGCAAAATCGAACTGACCATCAGAAAATGGAAGTTCCACCGCACTGGCCAGGCTATAGTTGATGCCAAGGGACTCACTCTTTTCCAACTCCTGTGCCTGTTCGATAAAAACTCCGCTAACATCAATGGCAGTCATCGCCGCACCTAAACCCGCAACCTTACGAGTCATATACCCTTCACCACAGCCGATATCTAATCCCTTCAAGCCATCAACATCCCCAAGCATCTCAAAAAACGCCGGAGCATTCACATAGTCCCGGTAAAGATCGCACCCCATACGAACCAGCTTCGTCCAGTTCTCCGCATTCTCATCCCAAATCATACCAACCTCTAAATGATCCATCCCGATATACTCTCACGAATAATGTTAGTACTCTAAATGATAAATCTTAAGTTGCTACTCAGTCACCACTACAATTGATAATTCCAAAGTAAAACCAAACTCGCCGCTCTGGTTTTCAAAGCAGATTCATGTAATATTCTAGCCCTTAAACAAGCGAACACGGTTTGTTTTTTGAATGTCGGGCGGGCTTATTTTTTCGGCGCAGCAGATTCCTGTCCGCCGGTAGCGGCTTGAAAAAGTTCCAACTTTTCGCTTCGTC
>SDBT01001981.1_pt1 | contig 36736 bp, 41 predicted proteins | sample 2277101 | NCBI WGS metagenome assembly SDBT01 (sample SAMN10404973, study PRJNA504765) | marine sediment metagenome | isolation source: marine sediment core GS10_PC15, 103 cmbsf | place: Arctic Ocean: Southern Knipovich Ridge | collected 2010 | reverse complement strand
GTAGAAGCCCATGAACTGATGAAGTGACGCACGCCGCGTCGGTACCAGGTCGATCGTGATCGGCTCGGCGCCGCCGATGACCGTGGCCTGGTGCACAAAACCGCTGGCCTGGTCACCCTCGGGGCCGAGCGCCACCCGGGTCACGCCGGATTCGAGGCTTTCCTTGACATTCTGAGCCAGGTCCAGGGCCATGAACGCCACGAAGTCCTCGGTCGCCTCGCCTTCGCCGATGCGCGCCCCGAATTTCCCATAGCCGATGTAGACCGCTTCACCGGGATTCGGCTGCTCGTAGATGTTTACCACTTGGTCGCGGGCCTGGAAGCGCTGGCCGATGCGGACTTCCTCGATATATGCGGCGAGTAGTGCCAAGGCGGTCAGGGCCGCAGAGCCGATCGCGAAGCCCTTGCCGGTGGCGGCGGTGGTGTTGCCGAGCGCGTCGAGCGCGTCGGTGCGCTCGCGAACGTACGGCTCCTGGCCGGTCATCTCGGCGTTGCCGCCGGCGTTGTCGGCGATCGGGCCGTAAGCGTCGGTCGCCAGCGTGATACCCAGCGTGGCGAGCATCCCGACCGCGGCGAAGCCCACGCCGTAGAGGCCGAGCATGAATTCTTTTCCACCACCGGCGAAGGTGTAGGCCAGCATGATCGCAACGATGATCGTGGCCAGCGAGGCCCAGGTACTCTTCATCCCCTCGGCGATGCCGCTGATGATCAGCGTCGAGGGACCGGTGATGCCTTGGTCGCTGATCGCCTTGGTGGGAGCGTAGTCGTAGCTGGTGTAGTACTCGGTCGAGTAGCCGATCACCAACCCGCCGCCCAGGCCGGCCAGAATGCTGAGCCAGATACCCCACCACCGCACGTACTCGTGCTCGATCGGGTTGAACAGCAGGAAGCACACCAGGCCGGCGGCGATGGCGATGAAGAAGCTGCTGCCCCAGATGCCCTTGTTGAGGGCCTTCATCAGGACCGCCATCGTGGCCTTCTCTTCGCTCTTGACCATGTAGATGCCGGCGATCGACAGAAGAATCCCGACACCCGCGAGAACCATCGGGGCCGCCAGAAAACGGATCGCGGCAAAGGCCCCGTCGGAGGTCACCTCCGAGCCGAAGAGGGCCACCGCGGCGGCTACGCCGAGCGCCGCCGTCGCCAGGATCGAGCCGCAATACGATTCGTACAGGTCGGCCCCCATGCCAGCCACGTCACCTACGTTGTCACCGACGTTGTCGGCGATGGTGGCGGGGTTGCGCGCATCATCCTCGGGAATGCCGGCTTCGATCTTGCCGACCAGGTCGGCGCCGACGTCGGCCGCCTTGGTGTAGATCCCACCACCCACGCGGGCAAAGAGCGCCTGGGTCGAGGCGCCCATCCCGAACGTCAGCATCACGACCGTGATCGTCGAAAGGTGCAGTTCCTGGCCAAACAGCGGGAAGATGTAGTACAGCGCCAGGAACCAGCCGGTGATGTCCAGCAGGGCGAAGCCCACCACCACCATGCCCATCACGGCCCCGGCCCGGAACGCCACCGTCAGACCCTCATTCAGCGATTTACGAGCGCCGGCGGTGGTACGGTTGCTGGCCATGGTGGCGGTCTTCATGCCCAAAAAGCCGCACAAGCCGCTGAAGAAACCGCCCGTGAGAAACGCGAACCAGACCACCTCGTTCTGGACCTTGAGCCCATAGCCCATATACGCCAGGATCGCGGCCAGAATGATGAACACGATCGCGACGACCTTGTATTGGCGCTTCAGGTACGCCATCGCACCTTCGGTGACGTGCCCGGCGATCTCGATCATATCGGGATCACCCTCGTCGGCGGCCTTGACCTCGGCGTAGAACTTGTACGCGAAGAACAGTGCCACGATGGCGCAGATCGGGGCGATCCACCACACACGCGGAATCGCCGGACGCAGTACCTCGGCGCCCTCCTCCGCCGCATGTACCGCAACGACCGGCCCCTCACCCGTTTCCTGCGCCAGCGCGGCGGGCAGGCAACACAGTACCAGCGCGATCGCAGATCCAATCAAGACAGTGCGAGACAGTCGGCTCAACTCCTGCACGGCAGAGTCTCCTTCGTATCAGGGTTTGCTGTTGGTTTGCGAGAAGCGGAAGACGCGAACCATGTCCGGCCCCCGGTCGGGCTTCGAGTGCACCCGGCCTGGGCGACCCGGCCAATCGACTAACCTTGTGTGATCCATTCGATTAAGAGAATCGCTACCCGCTGGACGAGCCCGACTCTGGGCGACCGGCTCGTTCCGCGCCGACGGGTGGGATTTCGCGCTCAGTAGGTTGGGGGCCGCCTAGGATTGTTCGCGTGCGATGCGTTTCATAGACTTCCGATGCTTGCGCCGCCGCCGCTCCGACGGCTTCTCGTAGTAGCTCGTGCGCTTGATATCACGAGTGAGGCCTTCCTTCTCACAGAGTTTCTTGAAGCGGCGGACCATCTGCTCGACGGACTCGTTGCTGCGAACCTTAACCCTAAGCATGCACCACTAACCTCTTTGATCTTACCAGACTAACCGCGACCCCCTTGGGCGGGTCGCACACCCAGACTGCTTATGATACCAGCCGCACCGGCCAGTGCAACCCGATTCCGCAATACACGCCGCCCGCCTGCTCCCCAGCCGGGCGGGACGCACCTGACAACCGTCCTCCCGCGGCGCGACATTTCCCCACGGACACTAGTCCAATTCCCGCAGGGACTTGTCGATGTGCTTGATCACCTCGTCCTCGGTCGTGGGGCCGAATCCGGTCGAGGCGTACAGAACCTTGCCATCCGCTCCGATCACGTAGAGCGTCGGAATTCCCCGCACGCCGTACGCGTTCGCCACCTGGTCACCCTTCAGCAGCAGCGGGTAGGTGTATTTTTTCTGCTTCATGTACGCGGCAGCGTCGGACCGTTCCCAGACGCTGACCCCGAAGATCGTCACCGGCCGGTCCTTGTATTTCTTGTGCAGCGCCTGCACCTTGGGCATCGCGGCGGTGCAGGGACGGCACCAGGTCGCCCAGAAGTCCAGAAATACGACCTTCCCCCGCAGCTTGCTGAGCGTGACCGCCTCGCCCGTGGAGGATTTGAGCGTCCAATCCGGAGCCTCACTGCCAACCTTCAGCAACCCCGCGGGGGCTCGGGGGGCGCGGGGCGGCTCCGGCCGAGTGTATTCACGTCGCTCGAAGCCCTCCGGAACACGAATGACGAACATTTGCTCGTCGAACTTCGGCGTGGTGTCGATATCGCTCAGCTCGAGGGCCCGGAACCGCGTGCCGCCCGATCCCGGCTGGAGGCGATCGACCCGGTGCGGCAAGGAGTCTTCCACGCCAAAGTACCAGCGGGCCTCCACTTCGCCGCCTTTATAGACCACGTGAATCACGTGGCACTCGGTTCCGCCGATTGTCTTCGTGCCCTCATACTCCCGCGAGTCGGCGCTTAGCTCGTCCGCGAAGGGTGCCGGGTGCAGGAACTCCCGCATGACCACGGTCTTGGCGACTTCGATAACCAGTTCGGCCGCTCCGGGCAGGTCGCCGATCGTGCAGATCTTCTTCGCGTTGTTGAAGCTGGCGGCCTGCTTCCGGTTCGCGATCACATGGATGGGATGGGTCCGTTCCGTGTTCGGCAACTTGACCAGTCCGTCGATCCACAGCAACGGCGGCTCTCCCGGCGTGTGCTCCCGGGCCTTGACAGTGGTCTCGAAGCGCGGCTGCGGGATTGGCAAGTCGCCCTCCACCCACACTTTGGACTTGTATGATACTGCTTTGACCGTCCGGATGGTCTGGTCAGCCTTCCTGATGATCTCTTCGAGGTCGGGGTCGTCACCCAACGCGGGGACGACCAGCAGACCCAGAGTGCATAGCAAGATCAACGGCCTGAGTGCTTTCATCTAGTTCTCCTGTCGAGGTTCGCCGGCTCGATCACGGACGAGCGTGTCCGGAGAGCAGGCCCGCCCGCTTGAGCTTATCATCGTCAACCGGGCCGGCGAGAGCAAGCCCAAACGGCTGGAATGCCGGGGTGCATGACACTTCCGGCGGGCTTCGGCGCGGGGCCTGTAGCGTCCGCCCCCCGTGGCGGACGTCGGGTGCCGAGAGGTTTCCACATTCTACGTCCGCCACGGGGGGCGGACGCTACGCTTCCCGGCTTACACAGCGCCCGCCAGAACTGTCATGGACCCGGGATGCCGCCTCGGATCGACCGGGTAACGCGTCGGGTTCCGCCGATCGCCCGGCAGGGGGCCGCAGCGGTTGACGCACCGGCCGCCAACCCCCATAGTGTCCGGCGGGTGACTCAGGATCGGAGTTCTCGAGCATAGGGTATACCATGAAGAAGAACGTGCCAAACGCGTGGAGAAAGCTGCTTGCGGTGGGATTGATCGGCGGCTCGTTCCTGTTTCAGACGCCGACGTGCACCGAGCGCGCCCAGGTCATCACGGCGGCCTCGACCGCGGTCACCGCCGCGGGTGTGCTCTACCTGGTGGACCGCGTCGTCAACGACTAGCGTCGAGCCGGCGAATTCGGAGCAGACCGGTGTCCCCAGCGCGCAGCCTGATCGCGTGTCGCTTCAGCAGCTACGGGCCTTTCGAGGCGCGGGCCTTCGAGCACATTGCCGCCGTGGGGCTGCGGCACGTGGAGATCATGGTCCCGGCCGCTGATGAGCTCGAGGCGACGATGGCGGCCCTCCAACGGCACGGCTTGACCGCCAGCTCGATGCACGGACAGTGTGACGTCGGCCGGGCCGACCTCGCCGAGCAGGTCTCCGCACAAATGCCCGCGTTTGCCGCCCTGAACTGCAAGACCATGTTCGCTTCAGCCCAGCGGGGGGAATTGCCCGCCGACACGGTCTATACGCGCTTGCGAGCAGCGGGGGCGGCGGTTGCTGAGCACGGCGTGACGATCGTGCTGGAGACCCATCCGGATCTGATGACCAACGCCGAGGTGGCCCTGCGGACCATCCGGGCCGTCGATCACCCACAGGTCCGCATGAACTTCGACACGGCGAATCTGTACTTCTACAACCGGGGAATCGACTGCGTCCAACAATTGCGCGAGGTGGTTCCGTACGTAGCCGCCGTCCATCTGAAGGACACCGACGGCGGCTATCAGCACTGGCACTTCCCGGCGCTGGGGGAGGGGATCGTGGACTTCGCGGGGGTCTTCGAGGTGCTCGACCAGGCGGGATTCACCGGACCCTGCACGCTTGAGCTCGAGGGGATCGAAGGCGAGGAGAAGACGGAGTTGCTCGTCTGCGATCGTGTGGCAGCCTCGGTGGAGCACCTCCGGAAACTCAACCGAATCTGACCGGCCGGGACCGCCGGGCCGGGATTCGTGCCCCGTGCCGGCCGGAACGAGCAGTGCTGCCCGACGCGCGGCCGCCCGCGGGGTAATGTCAGCTTTGACTGCGTTGCCGCCGTGTATCGGCCGATAGCGAAAGATGTGCGCCTGCTGGATGCGACGCCGATGCCCTACCGTAACATGACCCTCGCCGAAATCGCCAAACACATCGGGATGGATGCGCGCGAAGTGAAGCGGCTGGCGGATCGCGGCGTGCTGCCCGGGCGGCTGATCGGCGGCCAGTGGCGCTTCAACCGCATCCAGATGCTCGACTGGCTCCAGCGCGAGATGCACACGCTCGACCGCCGACACATCCAAAACCTCGACCGAGCCATGTCGCGGACCGACGACGAGACCATCGTCAGCAACCTGCTGGCAACTGAAGCGATCGACATGGAGCTGCCCGCCCGGTCGCGTCCCTCGGTGCTGCGCGAGCTGGTCAGCTTGGCGGAGCGCAGCGGACTCGTCCACCACCGGGCGGAAATCATCGACGCGCTCGAGCAGCGCGAGGCCTTGGTATCCACCGCTCTGCCGGGCGGCATCGCCTTCCCACACCCCCGCCGCCCCCTGGCCTACGCCACCGCCGAGCCGCTGCTCTGCCTGGCGCGGGTCCCGGCTGGAATCCCCTACGGCGCCCCCGACGGCCGGCTGACCGACCTGTTCGTGCTGGTCTGCTGCCACAACGAGCGCCAGCACCTGCTGGCACTGGCCCGCCTGGCTCTGCTGTTCAACAGCGCCCTGCCACAGACGCTGCGCGAGGTCGACAACGCGGAAGAGGCCCTGCACGCCGTACTGGACACCGAGCGGCAGTTGTTGCGCAATCCCGGCTAGGGCATTTCACTTCTCACTGTAGCGTCCGACCCCCGAGTCGGACGTAGAGCGCTCTTGACCTCCTCGGCCGACAGGGGCGTCGGCCGCTACGAGATATCGTGAAATGCTCCAGGGCAGATTCAATTGCCTTGGGAGGGCGAGCCTCCCGGCGAGCCATGGCTCAGCAGGAGCTTCGCCCTCCCACGGAACGCCAGGCCATGGCTCAGCGGGAGCTTCGCCCTCCCACGGAACGCCAGGTGGCTTCTGAAACCGCTCTGGAGCGCGCTCAGAGCCGAGTCGCGTGCCACGGTCGGCGCGCCCGCGGGGAATGCCTGAATCACCTCCAGCAGCAGCGCTGCCATGCCTCGGGGCGCGGGGCCGATATCCGCCCGATCACCACAATGGCTACCACCGGTCGGCCACAATGTGGTACTCTGCAGGTACAGGCAAAGGAGATGAAAGGTGAGTTCCAGACAGATCTTGACGCTGATCGGGGTGTTGGTGTGTTGGGGGACGGGGAGCACGGCAGCGCTGGCCGGCTGGTCAGCCGACCCGGCCGAGAACCTCGCCATCGCGGATCGATCGGGAGAGCAACCCCTTCCCAAGGTCGCCAGCAGGTCGGACGGGGGCTGCTACATCGGCTGGCAGGACCACGCCTCCGGCAACTACGACGTGTACCTCCAGCGGCTGGACAAATACGGCAACGAGCTCTGGCCGCACAACGGCGTGCTCATCAGCGACCACCCTCAGAATTCCTGGCTCTGCGACTGGGATCTGATGGTGGACTCGAGTGATAACGCCGTGCTCGTCTTCGTCGACATACGCGCCGGCGGCGACTGGGATGTCTACGCCTATCGCATCACTCCCAGCGGCATCTGCCTCTGGGGACGCGACGGCGTGGCGGTCACCAACGACGCCGATTTCGAGGCCGACCCCCGCATTGCCCAAAACACCGATGGCAGTTTCGTGTGCGTCTGGTCGGGTGACGGCGGCGTCGGTGTTCAGAAGCTCTCGAGCGCGGGGCTGCTCGAGACCGGGTTTGCAATCACCGGCGGGCCCGGCGAGACACCGCTCCACGGCGAAGTGGTCGCGGCGGACAGCGGGAGCTTCATCGTTAGTTGGATGCGCGACAGCAGCTACTCAGGCTACCATGACATTCGTGCCCAAAAGTACGCCGCCGACGGCACAGCTCTCTGGCCGGCCCCGGTCAACGTCTTCGACGACGACTGGATCCCGCCCTGGTACGCGCCGATCCTTCAGCCGGACGAAGCCGGCGGTGCGATCGTGGCCTGGCACCGCAGCGACGGTGTTCTGTACAGCAGCTTCGTTCAGCACCTCGCCGCTGACGGCACCGAGCGGTTCCCGCACAATGGGGTGGAGGCGTCCACGTTGGGGAACCGGCACCACATCGACCCGACCGTCTCGCACAACGCCGCGACCGAGGAAATCTTCGTCTTCTGGAACGAGCGCAACAGCGGCCAGAGCATGTGGGGCATCTATGGCCAGAAGATATCGGCGAGCGGCCAGCGCATGTGGACCAACAGCGGGATCGAATACTTGCCGGTGAACGGCATCTACAAATCCTACTCCCGCAGCGTGCCGTATGCCGATGGTGCGCTGGTTTTTTGGTTCGACCAGCCGAGCGGCTCAGTCGTGCTGGACCGGGTGGTGGGCATGCGGGTTGACACCGACGGCCAATCTGTGTGGCCCGACCTGCCGACCGTGTTCTGTTCGCTGCTGAGCGCCAAGGGCCGGCTCCCGGTTGCGATCGGACCGCAGGGCGCCGCCGTGCTGGTGTGGGAAGACAATCGAAACGGCCCGATCGACATTTACGCGCAGAACGCCAACCCCAACGGCTCGCTCGGCATACTCGGCGACCTGGACGGCGACGGCTGCGTCGATCTGTCCGACCTGGCGCAACTGCTGTCAAACTACGGCACGACCGGCGGTGCGACCTACGCCGACGGCGACCTCGACGGCGACGGGGACGTGGACCTGTCCGACCTGGCCGGCTTGCTGGCAAACTACGGCGCGGGCTGTCCCTAGAGCGTTTTTCATCTGCATGTAGCGGCCGACGCCCCTGTCGGCCGTAGATGGCTTACGGGTCTCCTCGGCCTCGAGGATGGGGCGCGTGTCGTCGCCGCCGTTGGTGTCGGACGTAGATGGCTTACGGGTCTCCTCGGCCGACAGGGGCGTCGGCCGCTACACTTGGATTCGACACGCTCCAGTACCCGCCACGCCCCGGCTCTCGGATCGTAGCGTCGGCGCCGCGTGTAATTGGCAATCCCGTGCAAAAGACGCTAGCCTTCCCGCGGCGAAAGACGTGCGGATTCCGTCTTTCGTATTGACTGCGGGAGAGGGCCGGATACACGCGTGTACGGTTTGCTGCTCATCGTTGGGGCCTACCTGCTGGGCTCGATTCCATTCGGGTTGCTGATCGGGCTGGCCCGTGGGGTGGACATCCGCGCGCACGGCAGCAGAAACATCGGCGCCACCAACGCCGGACGTGTGCTTGGGCGTAGATGGGGATATCTGTGCCTGGTGCTCGATATCCTGAAGGGGTTTGTTCCGACGCTGGCGGCGTCGTTCGTGCTGGTCGCCGAGCCGGTCGATTCGACGATGCTCCTGCAGTGGACCCTAGTGGGGCTGGCTGCGGTGCTGGGGCACAACTGCCCGGTCTACCTGAAGTTCCGCGGGGGCAAGGGCGTGGCCACCACCGTCGGGGTGGCGCTCGGCATCTTTCCGTACTACACGGTCGCCATGGCCGCGGCGCTGGGACTCTATGCCGTGGTGCGATTCGGGACCGGCGTTGTATCGGCGGGCTCACTGACGATCGCGGTAGCATTTCCGGCGGCGTTCTTCGTCTATCTGTGTATCGAACCCGACCTGCCGCTGCATGAGTTCTGGCCGCTCGCGGTAGTCTCCGTGCTGCTCGGGTTGCTGATCATCCTGCGTCACCGCGGCAATATCGCCCGGATTGTACGCAGGGAGGAGCTGAAGCTGGGTGCCGCCGACCCCGGCACGTCCCCAGGCAGCCCGGACCAGGACTTGACCTGCTCCATGTGGGTGAAGTTATAGGGGCTGACGTAAACCGAGGTCGAGCCGCTGCCCACCGGATAGGTGCGTAGCTCTCCCATCTGCCTCCGGTACACGTTGAACGCATCCACGCCCGGCGCGCCATCACGCCATTCGTGTGTAACCCCATGGCGAGGAACCCCTGGCGTGTTGTCACCCCAGCCCACGCCGTAATAGGCTTCCCAGTCGACGTCCAGCACCTGCGTCAGCCCTGGCTGCCACGGCAATTCACCTATGATGATCGGGATGCCATCGGGGCCGTTGACGTTTTTGTTGAAAACCTCAAAGACCCGAGTGGTGAACCGGTCGGGGCGGACGTAGGAGAAATCGGCACGATCTGGCACCTGGACGTGCCCCTGGCCATTGCCCAAGAGGCCACGGGTATATTCTGATTTGGACTGCAGCCGGTGGGTCAGCAGCCAGGTGAGTGATTGGACCAGGTCATGATATTCAGCCATAGGTCAGGTTATCCAAACAATCGAAGTGATGCCACCGCCGCCATCAGCCACGGTCGGTAGCCGCTGCAGCGCCGGCCCGGTAGCATCAAACCAGGGATCAGTGTAAGGCAAATTCAGCCATGCGCCTTGCACGGTGCTGGCATTCTTGTTGCCGATCAGCACATCAGCCGAGGCGCCGCCGTGGCGCGACACCGCCTCGAATTCCAGTTGAAACGGGCTGCTGTTGATGTTGCTCCAGGCCACGCCGGCATCCGGTGTGCGCCACAAGCGTGGGCTGGCGGCATTGAGGAAGGCATAGATCTCATCGCCGGAATCGCCGACCAGCAAGCCACCGATTCGTTCAGTGGTCCAGGTGCCATCGCCGATGTTGGTCAGCGAAGCACCAGCATCGATGGATCGTCCCAGGTGCCAGACGGTGCCGGTGGCTGTCTCTGACCAGCGCCCGAATGTATAGACGTAGTTGCCGAAATCGGCTACCTCGGCATAGTGAGGCGCTCTGGGTACAACGAAATAATCTCTGACTCCTACCTCGTTTATCGTAGCCGGTCCCAATTCTAGAGTGGATACATTCGCAAGATCACTGGTGTTGAATCTCATGAGCAACAGGTCGCCATCGATCCAGGCTGTGATCCATATCCGTGATCCATCCTCGGTATCCACATCCATCGCCATGGGCCGCGTTTGCGTAGATTGGCTCAATAAGCTCAGCGATACATCGTCGAAATACCCATAGATGCCGCCACCGCCATCGAAGCTGGCCCGAATCTGGCATGTGTCTGATCCTGAACCCAGTGCGAAGTCTGTGGTCTTTGCACCAGTATCTGGATACGGCCACGATAGCCGCAAGCCGGCGACCGGAATTCTGACCTCTGCCTGGCTGTCGTATCCAGCAGCCCGATTGAACGTGGCGCTTAATCTGTAGGTGCCAGCGGCTGGATGGCCAACGATCTGTTGAGTGGTAGTGTTCGCTAGCGCCCGAAATGCCATGCGACAGCTCCCGCCAAATAGAGCCGACCAGGCCACGCCATCCGATTCACAGATCGTCCAACCGGAACAGTCACTATCGAAAGTGCCGTTGTTGATGCTGCTTCCCGCCAAGTAGTTCCTGATCGATTGCCAATCCCACGTCTTTCCATCATCCGTGGTCTTGCTCAGCCATCCCCGCCAGGCGGTGCCTGTCACCTGCCACTCGGACAGAACGTAGAATGTATCCTTGTGATGGATATCGGCGTGGATTTGCTTGTACGTCAGGTCAGCTACTGTCGGCGCCGGGCTGTCGCTCCAGTCGTTGGGCGGATCAGGGAGATAGACGGTTACGTCCTCCCAGTTCTTGCCGGCATCTTCACTCCGCACGATGAACCCCGGCCCACAGCCCCAGAGAATGACCTGCTCGGGATCGCTGGTGGCCTGTTTCTCATCGGTGAACCACCACGGATCCCAGATGAGGTCTTGCATGAACAACTGTGACGTGCCGGTAGCCCCGGTCTCCAGGCCGTTGACCCGCCGTTCCCAGGTGGCCCCCTTGGTCAGGGTCCAGTATACACCCAGGTACTGATCAGCCGCCACGGCCGCCCCCGCCTGGGGCAAAATGGGCGGCGTCCAGGGCGGTGGCGGTATGGGATCATAGATGGGTACAGTCGGATCCCGGGGCGGCGTGGTGGGGATGATCACCGTCTCCCCGGCCGGCCCGGTAGAGCTGGGCTCGAATTCTACCTCCGTCTCGTAGACACCCCCAAAATGATCGTATGTCTTCCGGATGCGTCGGGGGATCAGGTCTGGCGTCCAGGATAGGCCCCGGTTGTTGTCGACCGCCTCGATGTTGGCCGGGAATATCTCTTGGGGAGCGATCGTGAAACTGCCATCGTTGACGAACTGCCCCCGGACGGTGTGCCAGCGCTGGTTCTGCTTGGCCAGGGCGTAGCCACAGCGGGTGTTCAGGTCAGCCTGCGTGGACAATATCAGCCGACCGGGTGCATCCTCGCGCCCGAAGGCCTTCTGCACGTCACCCGGCGCCTCGCTGAAATAGGGAACCGCCTCTACCTGATTGCCGGGATAGTAGATCCCCGACATTTTGACCTTGCGCACCGGCCATGCGTAATCGGGCCGCTCCTCGATGTCCAGTGGATCCAGCCAGATGCCTTTGTGCAGCGTCTTGCGGGTGGTGGCCGTAGCCCGCTCGGTGGTGGTCATCAGGTTGTAGTCACGCACCAGGTGCAGGACGCTTTGATGATCAGACACCACCTGGCCCCAGGCATCTTTGACCAGCTCAGTCTGCAATTGGTTGAACAGGTTGCCGGGGGCGAAGTCCTGCCGCTTGATCTCGGCCGTGTAGTTCAGTGGCCTGATCGGCGTCATCGTGGCCAGCGTGGAGCGATAGTGCCACAGGAACGAGGCCGCTCGATCCACGGTCAGATCAGTCGCCATGGTCCAATTGTGGGGACCCTGTTCGTCCCTGAGCGAGACCGGGTGCATACTGAGATTCTTCATCAGCCCGTCGATGGTTACGGCTCGGAAGCTGGTGGTATTGTGTACGCTGTCCTGGCGGATCGAATCGCCGACCACATATCCGATGAACAGGACATTGGTTCGGAAGGGCCAGCTGGCGGTGGCTGTCGTCTGGGTGCCCCGGCAGGCGTGGATGATCAATGCCTCTCGGGGGAATTCGGTCACGTCAGCCACGCCGTGGGCGGTGAAGCTGCACTCACCGCCGCCCTGGCTGAAATCGAACGTTTCATTGATGGCATCGAACTCGGTGTAGATACCACCACCAGCAGTGGGATTGTCTGGATCCACGATGAATGCCCAGGTGTAACTCGTGTGCGTATTCCCATTGCTGTCGGTGACCTTGAGAGTCACCAGGTACTGGCCGGCCGCGTTCCAGGTGAACACGACGGGGCTGCCCTCGGTGCCCTGGGCGGCGCTTGTTCCCTCAACGCTGCCATGGGCCGTCCATAGATAACTGCTGATAGTAGCCCCGGGAGCCTGGGCGAATGAGCGATCACCAACGAAGCTAGCCTGAGTCGGCCCGCTCAAAGGTTCTACTGCCGGTGGTCCGGCCACGGCCACCGGGCGCCAGTTGACAGTCTGGTCGGTGAAGGGGATGTCGTAATCTTCGAAGAATGCGACGTCTGTGCCTTGCTGCACCAGGCGAGGAGTTATTGGCCAGAGACGCCATTCCAATTTGATGGTGATGTAATCATCGTCGGCGATCTGGGGGCCGACATCGTCAGTTTCGGCGATGGAGAGACTGCCCACTGTGCCGGTAGGATTGGAAGGAGTCCACGAACGCAACCGTACCGTACCCCGTTCCTCGCCACCAGCAGTTGAGCCAAACCAGACGGTATTGCCCACTACCGGTGCACCAGAGGTTCCTACCGCCGATGCGGTGCCGGTATTTCCAGCATCGTAGGCGATGGTCATGTAGGGATCGGTGGGAGACCCGTTCACACGGCCTGTGAGTATGGTAACGGGCTTCAAAACGCACAGGTAGAATTCTAATTTGGAGATACTTGCCATGTCATCTCATCTGTGGTATACTAGATAGTAGTTGGCAGTCGCATCACGATAGCACACCCGGCGGTTTTTTTCATGCCCCCGACCTGTTAGTGTGCGGCGATTGCCAACACATGAACCGTCAACAGGGAGGGGGCTTCCTATTGCGGAGGTAGGTGACATATGAACGAGATAGAGAAGATGTATTATGACAAAATGGTAGAGCTGGGAACCCAGTTGGACCATGGTGAGATAAGCCGGGAGGAACATACCGAAGCCGTCATCGCTACGTTCAAAGAGTTTTCGACGAAGTACCCTTCTTACGAATACACTTTTAGCCTGATATATGTTATGCATCCCTTTATTCCCATAGCAATGTGCCTGACTCCTTGAGTGAGAAGGGTGGGGCCCCAATAGGTATAATATACTCCTAGGCGCTCCCGGTTGATCTGATATCAACCCCAAGGACAAGCCGGGCCGATTCAGCCCAGGCGTTATGCTCCACATCGTTGAACTCAGCCCCATAGTCCTCGATGCTGACGCCGGTGAATGAGACCAGCAGCCCCGTCGTTGGGTGAGGTAGCACTGCACTGTACAAGCCTCCGGTGATGAAGCGGCTCATGAAGAAGTCGTGCTCGCCGACTGACTCCAGCGTGCCGAAGCCCATCTCCAATCTCCAGATATCGGTGAAGATCGGCTCTCGGGTACCTCGCCGGCCGACCTGATCTGGTGTCCAGCGTTTGGTCAGTGGGTCACGCGGGAAAAGGGATCCCCCGATTTCGAACGTCCCCGTCATCGTTGCACCTGCCCTGTGTCCTTCAGCGCATTCAAGAGGACACCCGCGATTTGATCCCGCTCGGCGGCCCGGATCCCGGGTGGCGCCGACCCGCTGAATTCAATCTCCAATCTTTGGGGTGCCATGTCTCCCTGGCCACGTGCCTGATTAAGCGGTAGGAACTGAGCCAACTCTGGGCCGGCCTCACCAAACAAGGCCACTGTCGGCTTGCGCGCAATCATACTTCCACCATGCTGGAAACTGACCCCAGGAGGCAACCTGCCCCCCCCTACTGCTGGCAGCCCATAGGTGGCCGGCCGCGGCTCTATAGGTTCAAAGGTCACCTCGACTATCATTCGCTGCCGACGTCTGGCGGCAAAGTCCTCCATCAATTTGTCGATCTCACCACCGACACCGAAGGTATCGTCGAGCACCTCCAGGATCCGCCTGGCTGCCTCATCGTTCAGGTCTTCCTCGTCAGCCAATTCGTCGGCGATGGCCTCGAGTCGTTGTTTGAGCGCATCGTCCAGATCAGATTGGCGGTCAGCGTAATTGTCGTTCTCGCGTTTGCGCTGTCGGGCCAGACTCTCATCCAGATCAGCCAGCTGTTCTGCGTGGCTGTCCTGAATTTCCTGTCTACTCCTTCGTTCATCGGTGATCAGATCTTGGAGTTGCTGGGCCTGCGCCTCCAGTATGTCCCGGCGCCGTCGCGCTTCATTCTCTCGTATCTCGGCCAACCGTTCGTCCTGATCGTCGCGTTCCCGCCCCTGTCTGGTACCGAAGTCCTCCTCGCGCCGTTGCTGTTCCGATCGGAAACGACGCTGCAGATCTACCACTGCCCGGGCGTCTCGTGCCGTGACCGCATCCTCCAGATCCAGAAGATAATCCTCGGTCAACCGCCGCATGTCGCGCAGGTGATCCTCGGTAGCCCGGCGCTCATCTTCCTGAAAGTCCTCCCGCTCATCTTCTAGCGCTTCGTCCGTGTCACGCGCTATCTTTTCCAGATCGCGCTGCGCATCCTGGAAGATTTCAGCCCGACTATCAGCGGTATCATGCGCCAGGTCTTCCAGATCCTGTCGGAGATCATCCGCGATGTCCTTCCGCTTCCTGGCCCCTTCCTCGGCGATGTCCTCCATTCGCTCAATGTGCTGTTTCTCCGATTCTTCCAGGCTGTCTTGCTGATCTTGTACCGCATTCAGCAAATCGGTGGTCAAACTATCCACTATGTCTCGAATCTCCTCAGCGCTCTCGTCAGTCTCATCTTCGTCGAAGGTAGGGCCGGGCATAACGGCCCCTTCGGCCCCCGCCTCTGGATCCAAGATGTCTTGGAACTGGGTTTGCAATTCGTCCAGGTGGCGAGTGAACGATTCGCTGAAGCTCTCACCGGCCCCATCGCCACCCTCCTTGGCCCCGGTCACCATTGTGGTAATTGCATCCCCAACCGCCTCACCCATCTTGCGTGGAATCTTGAAGAATCCAGGCATAAGGTCTTCAGGCGCAATCTTCTCACCACGCATCAATTTGCCTACCAACCCGGGTGGACCCACCAAATTCTTGAAGGTTAAATCCCGTATTTTAATATCGATTTTATCCATTGTATCATTGATGGCCATGAAGATTGCAGCTATCTGGACCAATGTCGTTTGCCAGGCAACAGCACCCCGTGTCAATCGCTCAAGCAGGCCACCCCCTTCGCCCATATTCAGCAACAGGGTTACGAGGACGAGTGAGGTCTTATTCATCTCAGTCTTAAAGTTCGTCGTTTGGGCGACCATACGTTCGATTTCGCCACCGGCATCCTCCAAATTACCGCCCAGCTGAGCAGCCTTGTCATTGGCGGCCTCTATGGTGGCCCGGGTGAACAACATGTTACGCTGGACCTGTGTCAACTGATCCCGACTCTTACCAAAGTCCTGCTGGGCAAACTCCTCCATCAAGCGGTTGACGTCAGCCAATTGGATACCCAGGTTATCGAGTATCATGGGTGTCCGGCGGCCGGCGGCCACAATCAGATCGTCGAGTGACTGCACGGGACCTAGCCCCATAGCTGCACCCAAGGCGATTGCCGACCGGGCCAATTTCTCGAATTCCTCGGGGGTCTTGGACACGCCCAGCTGTAAGGCAAGGTTGGCCTTCTGCATCAGGGTAATCCGATCGATCGCCCCCCGGCTGGCCCTCTCCATAGCAGCGACGATCTCCCGGCCGGATTGGCCAGCCGCCGCCGCCAACCTGAAGAAACTGCGCTCAATCCGGATTTGCTCGATCGCCTTCTGAGCCATCTTGAACGCAAGCACGAGGGCCGCCCCCAGAGCGACTGCAGCAATCTGGGCCTGCCTGAGTGCTGTGGCCAGCTTTTTCAGGCCATCGCGAAGGCGCTGCATGCGGGATACCCTTTTGGTCGTCTTATCCAATCCGTCCAGATCCCGCTTCAGCCTCCTGATAGCCTTCTCGGTGTCTTCCATGAAAGCGCGCACATCCGCTTCCAGCCGGACGACGACCGTATCTATCGGTTCCCCGCCGACTATCCCAATGACAAAGATGGGCAGAATCGATCCCATTGGACCAATATCGGATATGATGAATTTAATCAGATCCAACAGATTCATGTCCTATTCCTGTTCCGTAGACGCCGGGACGGTCTGCTTTCGATATCTGGCTATCATTCCCAATTCCTGTGCCCCCTGCCAGAGCCTGTGGAGATCGTTGACCTCATCCAGCACCGGCAGGGCGTTGACAAATTCTTGGGCGGTCATAGCAACCGCTACCTCCGCCTGGCCCCTATCCAGCAACAGCCCCATGGCTTCGACCATAGCGCCCGGCACCTCGGAGAGTTCATCACGCAAACCCGTGAAAATGGCCGACAGGACCTGTGGCCTGGTGCGGTCGGTAGCCTCCAGTGCCTGCCTGATCCGGGGCCAGTGTTCCTCAACATGCGCCAAGTGTGGTGCCAGCAATAGGATCAACTGGAGCGCGTTCTCCAGCGTCAGCGGCTCGACTTCCACTTGCCGGCCGCCCAATAGAATCATCTTGCGATGATGGAACCATCTTAGCATAGGTTAGCATCCTCTGGATAGGCTAGCATCCTCACTCTGGCATCTCCATCTAGCGCCCCACATCACTTTTCAGCGGCATACCAAACATGCCAACTTCCTCTCGATAAAACGGCTCATATCCAAGTGCCTCTGCTTTGTCTACTGAGCTAGGATAGATTGTTGCGCTTGGCGGTGGCCCCTTACAACATCCTTCTGTAACGACACCCTGTGAACTCAGCCAGACAATCTCCTCTGCAATCGCCGCATCAATTCGAACCCTTCTTGACAGAAGCACACTGATTGTGCCATGGTATTCTGGCAAATCCAGGATATGCTTGCCTAATGCAAAGGATAGATTGGTGGCAATGCCCCTCTCTATCCGCGACAGATAAGTACGACTGATGTTCAGTTGCTTAGCCATCTGCGCTTGTGTGAGTTTATGATCCTTCCTGAATGCCCTCACAATCGAGCCAAGCCCGCTCGTCTCGATATTATGGCAGTTGACAACATCGCGGCTGATAATCTCTTCGTCTGCCTCCGATGCCCGCTGGCGCAGTTGTTGCAATTCGTCAATCATCGCAATACACCCGTACTGGCTCTGTCACTCTAGTCCTATCTGGGGCTGCATTCATCAATGCACCTTGTCGTTCAGATCGATCACCACGCCGATCGGCACCATATCACGTCGCACGCGCCGGCGTGTTGGCGGTTCTCGCCCGGCCATCCAATTTGGCCGTGGCAAAGGCACATACCGGCTGGTCTTGCTGCCCTTATCATATTTGTAGGCCAGCTCAGATAGACTGCGTCGTTCCTCTGCCTCGTCGAAGTCTGAGACAAAGATCTCCTGCAGGTAACAGGCAGCCTCCTCCGGCCAGAGGTCGAAGATCTGATCTCGTGTCCACCCATACCGGCTGGCCAGCCGATGGATCCACCAGGCCCAGGTACGGTCGAGGTAGTCGTAGGGGATTGCCTTGGTGGCCTCTACCCTATCCCGCATGAATGGCAACTCCCATTGCCATGCATTGAGTGAACGTAGCACGGCATAGGCTGCCAGCAATTCAACACCACTGCCCTCTGGCTCCAGCCCACAAAGCGTCAGGTATTCACGTATCAGCCCGGCTAGATGGCCTGCATCGTCACTGGCATCGAAAGCCTCGACCAGCCGGCTCAGGCGCAGATGCAACCCAAACCGGGCCCGCCCCACCCGGCGGCTGACCCCAGCCAGTATCACGTCAGTGTGCTGGCCCGGGTCTACCGCATCGAGAAAACCTACCATGGCGATATGCAACGGCACATGGCCTCCAGATCAGGGAGATGCCAGGCCAGGATCAATGAACAGCACCGCCTCTGGACAGCCCCTGGACAGCCAGGGGCCGCATAACTACCAGATAGGTAGCCAACTACTACTGGATACCTACAGGCCGTCCACGAGGCTGGATTCGCCATAGGCTAGCACCCTCTGGGCAGGGTGGCATTCCCTGGATAGGTTAAATGGCGGATGGGTCAGCCCGGATGACAGTCGCAAACAGCTGATCTGACGGCTTGCTGTCATCGGCGAAGGCCCGCAAGATCACCCCGATTGTGGCAGGTTGGCCGTAGGTATATGCAATCTCCCAGGCATCGACGAATTGTGCCCGATGCGCGGTGACCGCGAGATAATCACCGGTGTCAGCATCGTAGACACTGACGAAGTAGTAGTGGAAATAGTCATCGTTGCCTGGCTGCCCGATGCCCATCTTCTCGGTGGCGCCAGGGGTGGTGGTAACCGCCCCGCCCCGCAGGATATGGGTCAGAGTAGCCAACGGGAGCAGCGTCTTCAGGTTGAACGTCAGGTCGATGTGATTGAGCTTCTGTAGCTGGCTCTTATTTCCAACCGTATCACAGCGAATCGCATTGCTCTCGAATTCGCTGGCCCAGCGCACATCCTCGTAGCATGCCAGGCCGTAGACGGGATGGGTAGCCGTGCCGCTCAGCCCCCAATAGAAGCCATCCCCGTCCGGGTTGTTGAGCAAGTCGGCGTCGGAGTCCTGAAACCAGATGCTGGGTGCCACATCGATATAGAGCTCATCTTGAGCGTCGATTTGCCCCAATGGGGTGCCAGTGACCAGTGCCATAGTTACCTCCCGACCTGTTTATCAGGTCTTCTCGAAAAACTTGAGTGCTGGTGGATTGGGATCATTGCCACAACAACCAGGTAGCTGGATGTGTTCCAGGGCCAGCAGCCCCAGAGCGTCCAATGGGTTCACTGCCTGGGCCTGGCCAGCATCAAACTGATAGCGCGTCTTGCTGACCGTCCGTTCCGGTGGGACCACGACTCGCGTGTGCCATACGCAGCGCAGTTTGATCGGCTTCGGCCGTGCTGCCTCTGATCGGCTCTTGGAATCCTGGCCGAGGCCAAATGGGATGTCACTTCGGTCCGCCTGCCGGGACTTTACCGTACCCGAGTCGCGAGACTTTGGCTGTTCCGATTCACTTTCGCCGTTTGAAGTTTCTGATGTTTTGTCCACTATGGTAGCCCTCCGTACAGCTGCATCCTGAACAGGCCCACCGCTTGCCACAGTCGCTCGCCGATCCGCGTCGCCTTGATGAGGCCGTCGCTTAACACCGGGCCGGTGCGGAAGCCAGAACCTGACAGATGTTTGCCCAACAGTGCATCATTGACCAATCCCATCAACTGGTCGGCTTGCTGGGAACTATCCTGTTCGCTGAAAGATAGGACGGTGAACGGTGCCTCACCGGTAGTCACATAACATGGCCCATTGCCGCCCGGCAACTGGGCCCCAATTTGAACCCGTACCGCTGGATAACTGAACGTCCTTCCCTGCCATTGAGTCTCCCGTATTTCGGATCCGGAAGTCCGAGCGGTCAGCCAATCGACCAGCGGCGTGTCGGCTTTCAGTTGGGCGACGATGGCCGCCTGGACCAGATCATTGCTTATCATAGTTAGCCTAGCGTCCTGTAGATCCCTTCGCCTTCAGGGAACCGATGATAGATTTCAGAAGAATGCGTGTGATGTCGCCCTTGCTCTCACGCAGGGCCGGGCGCAGATAGGGATGCGCCGGTATGGTCACTGTGTGGGCCGCCACCTTCGCAAAGACGAATTTGCCGCCTTTGCCGGGCGCCATCCCCGGGGGCGCACCGGGCCACGCAAAAGCCAGTGCCTTCTTGTTCCTCGGCCTGATCTCCGGTATGTTGATCGTGGCCCCGAATTCCTGCACGGCCGCGTATTCGACATTCGTGCCCACATCGATCCCATAGCGCCTGTCTGCGATGACAAATGGCTGGCCCTCGGCAATGTCACGCTTGAGGCGCCCTGTTTTGCGGGGTGCCTTCTGGCTACCCCGCTGGGCCACAAGTTTTCCAGACAGGATCAGTCCTCGTTTGATGCCATTGTCTACCCTGGCGCTCTTGGGTTGGAAATCTCCCTTTCTATGAACGCTCACTGCTGGGTCCTCGATTCCCGAATTCGCGACAGGGTGCAGTGCTGGTGGCCATGATAGGGGCGTCGCCTCGATGGTTGCACGCCGATTATCCGAAAGCGCAGGCCATAGAATGGGTGGTCCAACGGATGAACCACTTCGACCTCATCCGCTTCGTATAGGGTAATGTTCCTCAATTTGCTTGTCAAATCATAGGTAGCATTGGTCTCCAGGCCCGGTTGTTGCAACAACAACTGGGACGGCCGGTGTGGCGTGATGGCGGCAGCCAGGTTGTAGTAGGCTACAGTGCCGGTGACCACCGCCCCCCCAACAGTGTCATCGGCATCGACGGTCATGCGCCATATATCGACCTGCAGATTCAGTCCAGCCACCACTAGCGCAGCTCCTTCCATTTGAAGGCCGCCGCCGCATCGGTAGCCGTACCAGGTATGGATGTGACCACTACGGTAAGATTGTCCGTCAATATCGGGCCTGGATGATCACCGTTGATGTCCAAAGCCAGCGGAAGCTTGGATGTGAGGGCCTCGTTGATACGGCCCGGCGCCCTCGACTGTCCCGGTCCGCTCCCGACTTCGACGATGCCTGCATCGATGACGAAACCACCCGAGATACTGGTGGCCAGGAAGTCGTATTCGACTTGGCTGAATGTGCCGTTGACGGCCTGAAAGTTGGAGGTGTTCAAAAAGCCACCGTATACGATCTCGTAGTAGATGTCCTGATCGTCACTGAAGATGTTGTAACCGTCTGGCACAATGGTGCCCCGATTCACGATGCCATTGAATGTGGCCGCTGGTCGAATGGTCAGAATAGGACGCCGCGTAGTGATGGACAGGGTGCCGGTAGCCTGCATGTCCACGGCCATGGGGATGCCACGCTCCAATTCGAAGCCACCCTCGCTGGCTACCATCGCACTCATTTGTTGCATCGAATAGGTGCCGGTGACCTGGCCAGAAACTTCGATTTCATAGCGGACCGGCAGATTGGCGGTGGTCATCTACACAGTGTTCACCCTATTGGCATTCATGAATGCGTGAGCGTAGAAAATCAAACCATTTACCACGAATCCAACGCGCACCCGACCGGTTCCCAGCCATTCCAGATCGATGATCAGGATTTGTGATTGTGTCCAGTCGATGCTGATGCCGCTATCGCCGGTGCCATCGAGCCTGTCCACATTCCAATCAGCCCGAGCTACTCGGTTATCTACGGCTGCCCCACTGGTGAATGTCCGTCGCGTGATATAGGGTTCGCCATCGGTGTCCAGAATCTCCAAATAAATGCCGTTGTCGCCATCAAAATAGCCTATTCGCTGCTCGACGTACTGCCGAACGGGTGCCAGCACGAAGGTCATTAATATCATCTGGCTTTTGCCGGGCTGATAACGATGATACGCGCGCGTCTGGCGTGTCACCCGATCACCGGCACCGGCCGTCAATCTCACACTGCTCTCATTGGGCAGGTGGGTGACCGCGGCCATGGTACCGGTATACTGCGATTCCCAGAAGATGAGCGATTCGTCATACTGCATTTGGCTGTCGAATAGGCCCACTGGATTGCTGACTCGGAAGCGCATGAAGGCATCGATGGAGGGTGAATCACCCAATCGCATGGTCACGCCTTCGTCATCGCCTACCACTTCCCGGGCGTGTTGCAAAATCGATCTGCCGCTGTCGGTCTCTTCTCGCCTCGTCATAATCTCAACGCCCCTTTGAACTTGAACGCACCTAGCATATTGGCTGCGTAGTTGGCACGCACGCTCCCGCCAAAGGCGGTCATTCTAAGGTCGCCCCTAGTCTCGCTGTACCCAGTGTCACCATAGCTGCTGATCTGCGGATCTCCCGGTCCCCCTTCAGCCCCCTGGGGATCTATCATCTGCTCCAGGGCCAGATCAGCAGCCGTCACCAGCCCCAATAGCGCGCTGGGCGATGCTGCCGCCAGACCGACCGGAAGGCCGGCGCTGTAGACCACCCGGAATTGCAATGGACTGCTACCGCCCGAGCCACAGGTGCAGCCTGAGCAAGACGCCTTGACCGTGTTGCCACACTCGCGCAAATCCAATACGCCGTTGTCGCGGTCCAGTATCCAGGCGCAGCCGGTCAGTTCGATGGCGTCATCGGCACAGTCACAGCCGGCATCGTGGATGGTGACCAGGGAAGCGACGCTGCTCACCCGATTGTGAGGCAACTGGAACCGGAAATCATACGTCGGATAGTTGCCCATAATTGGCCACACGAATGTCCCGGTGATGCTGGTCGGCGTCAGTGGCGTGCCGATTTCCACGGCAGCCTGCGTCTCGGCGATCGAATAGGCCGCCTGTCGTTGCACAGCCGTGCTGGAACCGGTCTGACCGCCATAATCGGTGAAGATGGCATCGGTCAAGACATCAGGTGTGGTGACGATGTGCCAGGTTTCAAACACCGATTACCTCCTCCCACTCTGCTGAATTCGCAGCCAGATAGCCCCGCGCCTCGTCTCCACTTTCGTTCCATTCAACGCCAAGGCCACCAAACAAGGCCAGCCGCAGATAGTCAGTACCAGCATGACTGAACATCACCACAGGCATATTGCCATCGGCGAATGACACGCTACTGCCAGCGTCATCGATACTGCCCACAGCCACCCCGAAGATAGCAGCCTCACCATTCAGCCTTGTCCGCCAGTGACACAGACAGGCAGGACTACGATATTCTTCTGGCCCCAATGCTCGCAGGGCAGCCACCAGGGTTGCCCTTTGGGTTGCGTTCAGCGCTAAGTTCTCCACGCCCAGATAACCGTGCCAGCTTGCCATCACGGCACCGCCAGGGGTGCTATCTGCGGCTGGGTGAGGGCGATGTCCCAAAGTGCGGGATGGGCAAGCCAGCCGTACCAGGGGCCCCCAGGAACAGTGTCCGTTGCGCCGATGACCGTGGTAGTTGGCGCCAATGCACCTGCCCAGGTTCCCAAAAGAGTTTGTGTAGTGCCGTATTGAGCACCGTTGAGAAATGCTTTCACTTCTCCATTGACCCCGGCGCTTTTAGACCAAGTTATTGCAGCGCATAGCCAAGTTAGCTCAGCGTGCCCGGCAGAAGTTACTAGTTCTTGAGTGCCACCAGCGGTATAACCAGCTCTCAACGCACCATTATTCGAGATACGTCTGGGCGAGTAAACCCAGTTGTTAACATCTACTCTGAGTAGCATCGCATAGCGAGATGCACTGTCTGTCCACACGCCCGCATTGAACACCTTGGCCCAAATCATGGCGGTGCCCTCGGAGCCATTGAAGGCATCCCGCAAGCTGACGGTGTAGATGTTCACGAAGTCATTGGCCCCGTCGAAAAGCGGACTCGTATTGCCGTCACCGATGCCCGGCTGCCCCAACGTGACGCCGGTGTAGGCTCCGTGGCGGGCGGTGCCGCTGAAGTCATAGGCTACGCTGCCAGCCACCTCCGAGAGTGGCCAATATGCAAGCAGATGTGGCTGATCAATAGCCAAGACCTTGTGCGCGTAGTTAGATGGCAAATTATAACCCAAGGGCCGTGCTACCCGCCTGCTGAGTGGATCACCCAGTCTGCGCACTATTCACCCCATTGGTACTGAATGGAAGCCGTCGCCAGCTCCTCAACCACCTTGACGACAGTGTTGTAACTGATGCCAATGACCAGCGGTGGATCGTTAGACTGCAACCTGAAACCAACGACTGTCCCGGTAGGAATCGGATCGGTCCCATCCAGTGTGAAATAGATACTTTGAGTCAATGCCTGAATCAAGAGCTTGTCCGCCGTTTCAACCGGTGGTACCAATGTCACCACGCCGCTGATGTTGATATTGGCCATGTGAGTACTCAGTGGGTTGAACGGTGCCATCTGCACTTGTTGGCCACTTTGAAACAATGGTTTTGGTGCCGAGGGTGTTGTCATGGTTCTCTCCTAGTAGAATAACCATTGATCATAGAGCATCAGGTGGCCACAACGCGCCTGGAAGATGGCTGCGTTGCGCTGCAAGGGATAGCCCTCACCAGATGCTATGGCCGAGGCACCCACGTGATGGTAACCAACCGCTTTCGGCTCGTAGATCACCCGGTAGCCATTTGAGCGGACGGCGAAACAGTATTCGACATCCTCGTAGGTGCCGCGTCCATAAGCCAGATTGAACCCCCCGCGCGTTGGATCACCTGCTTGCCGGTAGGCTTCTGCCACTGAATTCCAGGCCTCCCGGCGCACCATCATGCAGGCCCCGGTCACACATTGGACGCCGCGCTGCATGGTGAGCTTCGGATTGTCCCTCGACCAGCCGATATTGATATGGACAGGCTGCCCGGCCAGGTTGAAGCCCATGCCAGCATGTTGGACCTTGCCCGCTGGGCGCCCCGGCTCTGCACTGTCCTCGGGAAAGAGAAGCATGGGTCCGACTACCCCAACCTTCCCTGTTTGGGGGGCCAGCATCGATGGCGGCACATCGTCGCTCCACAGCGTGTCCAGCATCGCCTGGATCGCGCCCGGCTCGAGCATGACGTCCGTGTTGAGGAACAGGATAGCCGGTGCGCTGCCCCGAGCAGCTCCATCGTTGCACGTAGCCGGGAAGCCCTGATTATCCTTGTGGCGAATGAGCTGCGCCTTACCATTCAGGCTGCTGTAGACGGGTTCCATCTCAGCCACGTCGGGCGATTTGTCATCCACCAGGATCAATCGATAGTCGATCGCCAACGTGTTTACTTCGATCCCTTTGAGGCATTTCGTCAGCAGATCGGGACGGCCGTAGATTGGAACCACGATGTCAACTTGGGATTGCGGCAGGCGTGCGCTCTGCTTGTGGAATTGATTCCGGTGCCGCTTCTTGCCCTTCGCCATTGTCCTTGCCTTTCGCTGTAGGAGGGACCTTCCCCACTCTCTTGATTGTCTCAGCCAATATCGACCCGGCCTGTTCCCAGGTCCGGCTCATCACGTAGTCATAGGCCGCATCCAGATCAACCTGTTTCTTCGGCCCGAATTCAGCCAGCAATGTCAATTGATCGACTCCCGCGGCCGGCGAGGCCAGCCAGCGGGTACCATTGCCAAACGGGTCGGTATACTCATATTCCGGTTCAATGAGCAACCCCCGCCCACCGGCTAGATGCTCTCGCATAGCCGTGCAATCGGTGGCCACTACTGGCAATTTACAGGCCATAGCCTCCATGGCTGGAATGGCCAGCCCCTCCGCCTTGCTGGTCAGAAGGAAACAGTCAGCAGATGCAAACAGTGACCAAAGCATCTTGGATGGCACGCCCCGGTTGTACATACTGATGATCTCGAACACGCCCAGCCGCATGGCCAGATCATCCAATTTCCAACCCACGGGGCTGTTGAGGCGGGTGACCAGGTTCCACTGCACCTGACGTTTGACCCGTTTCTCGCTCACGAAGCCGGTCGGGTTCCGTTCATCGACCTCAATCCCAAAACCGGCAATCATGGCCATAGCGGCTGCCAGGTTCTTGCGTTCCTGGTTGTCGGCTACGGTGAGCACCACGAAGGTATCATCCTGGATGCCAAGTCCCTGTCGTATCTGGGTCCGCTCCTCTGGCGTAGGCGGTCGCCACAGGCCTGGATCATCGATGCCTACCGGAAGAAATGCGGCCTCCACGCCGGCCCTGGCCAACTCATCCTGCCCGAATCGACTCATCACCAGCCGGGCATCCATCTGCAGCAACTGCATCGCCCAGGGCATGCACAGCGGGCCGGCCTCCAGCGGGAAGATGCCGACGTAGGGAATGTCGTCGCCCGGTTTCTTTATTTCCTTGAGCAAGGCCTCTTGAAGCGGAATGTCGAGAGCCACTACGATAGCCTCTACCGGCGCGCCATGCCCAATGATCTGTTTGACTATCGTCGGCACCTCTTGCAGGTGTCCGCATGGCGTGATGGCAAACGGCCAATGATGCTCGCGGCCATCATAGCCCAGGCCGATGGCGATCACCCCTATCTCGTGTTGGCTGACCAGCTCGTTACACAGGCGCGTGCCGATGCGCATATAGCCAGAGCCGGATAGGTCAAAGTCCGAAATGTACAGAATCACGCTGGTACTTTCTCCTTTTCGTTCTCTTCCTCAAGCCATGCATCGATCGCGGCGAAGTACTTGTCATGCGTCATTTCCGGAGACGTCTGGTCGAATACCAGGTAGTTAAATGAGCTACCAACAATAATGCAACGCCTTCCAGGGCCATCGTTACGGAGTAGAAGCTGAATGTCGCGCAATGCACCTACAACATCGTCCCAGGTATCTGCACTGATCTTGATCCCAACGACATGTTTCCGCTCTGGTTGTTCTGTCATGCTGCTATTGCCTCGCGTTCTTTCGCCTTCACAAATTCTCCTGTTTCAATCATCTCTTCCCAGTCGCCGCATATGGCATCCCAATCGAACCGCGCCCGGGCGCCTGCCATCGCCGCCTGCGATTTGTCGTCGAAGTCATCGCCCAACAGCAATTGGGCGATCCGCCCGGCAAACTCGCGCTGCCAATTGCCATCCAGCGGGTTACCGGCCAGGACCGTGCCCCATTGGTTGGTCGTCGGCAACGCCCCAAAATCGCTGGATACAGGTATGGCTCCAGCCGTCTGGCATTCAGCAGCGCTGATGCAAAACAATTCATCGTAGACCGATGGGTAGCTCATCACCTGAGCCATCGTTTGTTCTCGAGCCAGTTGATGCCGTTCAATCTTTCCCAGGTAGGTTACATCCCCCTGGCCCAGGAAGGAGAGCCGGTATTGGTGATCCAGCGGTGGCGCGCCCCACAGGCTGTAATCCGAGGTGATCACCAGGGAAGCGTGCGGTACCTTCTCCTTGATTATGGGCCACACCACGCGCAATATCTGCAGCCCCCGATCAGGGACGGAACAGAAGATGCAACGACCGGCTATCTTGTCGATATCGGCGACATAATCCTGCATCCTGACACCCAGATCGATGTGCCCGATTTTCCCGTCCTCCACACCGTAGCGGCCCTTGTGATAGGCCACATGAAACGGTGAGATGCAGACCACCCTGTCTACTCGTGGGAACACATCGCGCTCAAAATCGCCAATCGTATACTGGTCGGTAGACCAATGGATCTTTACGCCGGCATTGGCTGCCTTGATGTAGGGGTTGGGCGAACGAAACGCTATGAACACATCCCGATATTCGCTCGGGTTGAATGCGGCCTGCGCCAGATACTGGACGTCGCCATAGTCACCCGGCTGTGGTGGGCTGTTGTAGACACGTACCGTGTGCCCACGTACCGCCATGGTCTCGGCCCAGGTCATCATGGACAGCTCAGCACCCCCCACGCCACGCCCATAGATGTCGGTTGGGCATATGCCCAACGGCGATCCATCATTGGCGTAGAGATCCAGACTCAGACCCATCGTGCGCTCTCCGGTTTGATATCCAACACCTGGCCAGCAACGTCAGGGAAGTCATTGCGATTCACGAAGCTGGTACTATGCGCCCCGTGGCTGGCATGCAGTAGGCAGACGAACATACGGCCGCTGTCTCGTTCCGGGTTGATCACCACGGCCGCCGAGCCGCAGGTGCAGAGAAAAGCGGACCCACCAATAGCTTTATCGGGATCCTCAAAGACGAAATGTTCTTCGTAGGGAGCAGACTGGATGAACTGACCCCATTCCGACACGAATAGATATTCCTCACGCTCCACAGTTGTGCCCTGTGCCGTTTCTGCCTTCTGCACCTGGCCCCTATGGTGGATTATCTCAAACGTCATATGTCATACTCCCTTTCGGCATGGGCGCTCTGATCCCGGCTCTTCATCGGGCCGGGCCCGCACAATCACATCTCCAGACCAGATCACCTCGGTCTCATCGTAACAGGCCAGGGTGTCCTGGATGAACCGTATGTCGCTGCTATAACCACCGCCATTGCTCCATCGGCCCAGTTTATCTGGTGCATTGGGCAGGCAGAACATCGAAGTACAAACGTTGCCGGGGAACATCTCCCGGCTCTCCCATCGAACCCGGCCGTTATGGTACATCCTGAAGATCATCGGCCGGGGCGCCAATTCTTCCAGATGGTGCCGCACGATCTCGATGGCCCTCGGTACGAAGACATCGTCGTCGTCCAGGAACAGGAAGTAATCTCGATCTGATACCGACATGGCCAGATCCCGCTGCTCGCAGCCCCAGTTCTGACTGAATGGCCCTTCCAAATACCGCAGGTACGGTATCACGGCCAGATCACGAACCATCTGCTCGGCCTCTGGCTGTGGGCCATCGCCGATCACCAGCCATTCATCCTCTGGTGTCAGCCGGGCGCTCAGCAACGCGCGCTTTAGCGTTGGCCTGGAGATGGTGGGCGTGATCACGCAGATGGTCTTCAGCTGACTGCCTCCAATATCTGTTCAACCCGGGCATCCCAGCTATGTGATTGCACCGTCTTATATCCCTGATTGGCGATGGCCCGGGCCTCATCAGGATTGGCCAGTGCGTATTCCACCCTATACACCGCTTCCTCCAATGTGTCGAAGGCCAACAGGTCGGCGCCATCTACGAAGAAGCGGTCGAGGTCAGGGACCCGGTTGACCACGGCCAGTCGGCGCATGCCCAGCAACTCGAATACTCTGGCTGTCAGATCCTGAAAGCTTGACCAATTCAGTCCGATCGGTGCTTGGTTGTAGAGCGTTCGGGCCTCGTCGAAGCAAGGGCCCAGATCATAGTGGACATCGATCCCCCGCGCCCGCAACTGCTCGACCAGGGCGTTGCGGTTCTGATAATGCAGCCCCAGCAGACAGACATCGTGATTTCGTGGCTGCTTCTCGCATGCGTGCCATATCGGGTCGTGGGCATAGGCCAGATACTCATCGCCCGGTTTCATATAGGGTGTCTGCATGCAGTAGAAGGTATCAGCCAGCTGGCGCTGCTGGTCATAGTTGAGCACATGCGGGTCCGTGGCCACGACGATATTTTTCCCTCTGGCCGGCTTGCCTTGCAGATGGTAGCCCCCATCTATTTGGAGCCACAGATCAGGCACCCACGGCAATTGGGCCTCAACATAACTGATGGGCAGTGCCGGGAAGGGGCCCCCATTGCCCACCATGATGGGCAGGTCCGGTTGTATGGCATATTTGGTCGGCAGTTGCATTCCGCCATTCCACGGGATCCAGCTGCCGGTATATGGGCCTCCCGTGAACAGCTCCACATCTTCGCGACGGCGTAGTGCCGCCTCAAAATACTTGAGCATAGCCAGGGGGAAGAACATTCCCGTCAGGACAATTTTCATTGCAAGCCAGCCACTATTTCACGCTCCCATTTGAACCAGCTAAGCGGAGGCACCCGACTCCTGCAGTCGTTTCACCAGCCAGTTGCGCCTGACGCGCACCGCCATGGCCGGTATCTCCTCACCCGGGGCCAGGGCCCGGAATTTCGCCTCCAATGCCGCCATGGGCAGTTCCACCAGTGTAGGTGGATGCGGTGGATCCAGACTCAATCCAGGCGCCGATGGGGGGGGCGTCAGCCAGCCCGTATCCACGTCAATCGGCTTCTTGGCACGCACAGCCTTGTTGGCCCGTCTGGCAGCCACGATGATCCGCCAGGCAATCACACTACCGATGCCCTCATAGCCGGTCAGATCTTCGGCGGTGGCCGCCGCCAGCTTCTTGACCGTCCAGCCGTCCACTTCCAGGATGCGCAGGGTGCGGTCCGCTACCTTGTCAACCTTCAGTTTCATCTTTCACCTCCAGCGGTGCCACGGTATCGATTGGCTGATCTCGCTCACAAAAAAACCGGTGCTCAAACTCGGTCGCATCATCCTCAGCCCATACTACGGTCCAACCAGCCTGCTCAATCAACGGCTCCCATTGCTCGGGTAGCAGCATATAGTAGTGATTACGGCCGCTGAAATCAAACGACGTCAATGATGGCACGACGATGATCAGCCAGCGCTTAGACACCCGCCGCCATTCCATCAGCGTGAGCAGTGGCATGGGACTGTGCTCCAAGACGTGGCGGGCGAAGATCAAGTCAAATTCATCGTCGGCATAGGGCAGGAACGACATATCAGATTCGCGGACGGATAGACCATTATCCACACAAACCTGATAGTCCCTGCCCAGCGTCACTCCCTCGACGCGCCGGGCATGTTTGGCCAACAGTGGCAGCGCGAATCCCTGCCCACAACCTACGTCCAATGCGCTGTTCAGGCCATCGAGAACTGACACCCAACGATCGATCACCTCCCGAGCCTGGGCCGTATGGCCCTCGTCAGGTGGCTGCTCGTAGATATCCTGTGCCAATTCATCCAGGTAGCCAGCTATGTGGCGGAATCTATCCAATGTCCTTGTCCCATTCCGGTCGCCAAACAATCTTGCCGCCGCTCTCCACGATCTCTGGCGGCGTGAACAATTCTGATCCCCGATACCAGCGCCGGTATTCGTCGGCACTTGGTTGCCGACCATGCTCTGTGATCCAGCGCAGGCGCCGTAAGATCCCCTCAAACCGCCAGTCATCACCCATCCCTGCTGGAAAGCCGACTGCCTCTCCTGCCCGATCCACGCAAGCCAGGAACTCCGATTCGTCGAAAGCACGCAGCTTATCCAGCAGGTGCGCCGATAGCGGTCGACCAGCCCACGAGGTGGTGAAAACGCCGCTGATGAATTTCCAGGGCTCGCGCTGCAAAATCACATCTTCGATGGCGCAGCCATTTTTCCACTCGTCGCTGTCCGGATACTCGTGAAACCAGGCCATGCCATTGTCTATGGCATAGAAGCGCCCCCCATGGTCTGTCACCCAGTTGCGTGCGCTGCGGTCCTGGTTGATGGTGATGAAGTCGAGTACGCTGATCTTTTCCCCATCGGGGTGTGTGGCGATCACGCGCTGGCATATTTCGTCGGCCTCGTTCAGGTTTCCAGTACCCCGATAGATCTCGCCGCGCCATTCGTCGCCTGGCTGGCAGGGAGCATAGCCCCGTAGTACCTGGCACACCCGACTATGGCCTTCGACGTTAGTCTCCCCCCAGGCCGTGGCATACGCCGGCGTCAATTTGAACAGCTCGGCATACAGATCAGGCACTACCCGAGGCTCGCCCATCAGATGATCCAACAGGTACATGACCACTTCGGTCAGCGCCTTACGCCGTTGGTGATACTTCGTGATGGCCAACATCGTCTTGATCACCACGTGCATCCCATCCGCCAGTTCTATGCGAGCCACTTCGTTGGCGCCTCCTGTCCCGTCGTCGTAGACCTCAATGACGGTGAAGGCATCGATCAATTGCGGTTTGACGATCGCCTTAAAGTTCATCGTATACCCAGGCCGGTAACGGTTCAGGCGGCGCGTAGATGCTCACCAATGGATGCGTCCACAGGCTACCTATAGCCGCATAATACTGTCTCTTGCGTTCTATGGTAGTTTCATCTGGACAGAAGTGATGAAGGCATACATAAGGCGGTTCCAGCAGTAGGCGTTCTGGTGCCGGTGGCAGCCCTTTCAATCCATTGGCCAGGGGCCGGCTCTCATCACAGTAGATATTGGCCCGGTCCGGTCGCCAAGCCCAAAGTGATTGCCCTGCTCTGTTATATTTGGGGAAATATTCTTCCCCTCCCCACAGGTATAGCCGATTGACGAAGACGCTGGGCTCGGCTGCGGCATCCAGCAACTGACGCGCCTCGAGGCGCAGGGCCGGGTTAGGCCAGCAATCAGCTTCATCACGGATGATCCAATCTGCTCCCTGTTCGACGGCCCACTTGATCCCGATATTCGTCTGGTGCGGCTCAGGTGTGATGAAGCCGAGGGGGCTACCTGCCATGGGTATCTGGAGGTGGCTGACGTCCAGGACCTTGACGCGGGGCAGCCGTTCGGCGATCCGCACTGTTTGGTCAGTGCTGCCCCCGTCGGTGATCAAAATCAAGTCGGCCCATTTGTAGGATTCGCAAAAGTCGGCGATGTTGGCCTCTTCGTTCAGGGTGCGCACGGTGACGATGATCTTAGCCAAATCCCCACTTCTCCTTGAACTTCGCCTGGCTCTGCTGTGTGATCTGCAGGCGGCCACCCCCCAAGGACTGCGCTGATTGCCCGAACATGTGCTCCAAAGGCAAAGGCACCTCTACCAGGGGGATGCCTATCTGTGTGGCTGTGTAGCTCAGGTCGATGTCCTCATAGTCACAAGGTACGTAGCGTTCGTCCCAGCCGCCCAGTTTGTCGTCCCAGGTGTCCCGTCTGCAAGCCACACACCAGCCGGCCAGGTAGGGGATAGTCTGGCCATCGAATGTGTTCCACCCGGTATCGTGGCGTAGCAGCTCCGGCCCCACCAGGGCATCTGGTTGCTCAGCCAGTGCCTTCTCAATCGGCGTGATGTAGTCATTTGCAATGATCACATCGTTGGACAGGAAGATCAATATCTCACCCGCTGCCAAATCAGCCCCCAGATTGTGGCCTGGCCCGAAGCCAACATTTTGTTCATTGTGTTGGATGACCAATCGGTCACTGAACAGCGCCGTGAAGGGCCCCAGGACTTCTTGTGTCTCATCGGTCGACGCGTTGTCCACGATGACGAACTCTACATCAGGCCGGCTTTGGTACAGCGTAGCGTTCCGCCACAGAAAGTACCTGGTCAGATCAGCTCGGTTCCAGATGGGCGTGATGACGGAGGTTGTTATTTCCACTGTACCATAAACTCCTCAATCACCGTGAACAGGTGGGTAGTCATCTCACCGGTCATGCCGCCCCAGGCTGGCAGGAAAAGCGCTCGCTCCATGTTGCGGTCAGATTGGGTGAGATCACCCACGACGACGTAATGAACCTTGTCATATGCTGGCTGCTTGGTGATATTGCCGGCGAACAGCGGCCGGATCTCTATTCGGTTTTCCAACAGGTGCCGGGCGAAGGCCTCTCGCTCAAATGGTGCGCCCTCGCGTATCAATAGCGGATAGCCGAACCAGGATGGTTGGGCATGCTTGTGGCGTATCGGCAACCCAAAGTATTCCTGATAGGCAGTCATAAAGTCATCTGTTTTGCCGAACTGCACATCCCTTTGTTCGTTCATCACCGACAGCCGCTGCATTTGTGCTACGCCGAACGCAGCCTGGATCTCGCTCATCTGCATGTCGTAGCCCAGCGTCTCGTAGGTATAGCGCTGGGTGAAATCGTAATATGGATCACCGGTCTCCTCAAACTGCCGGCCCCAGAAGGCCATTGAATGTATCAGATGCTGCAGATCATCGTCGTCAGTCAGCAGCGCCCCGCCCACGCCGGCCGTGGTGATGTGGTGGGACCCATAGAAACTGAAAGCCGCGGCCGCGCCGAAAGTGCCCACATGCTGGTCGCCATATCGACTACCCAGGGTATCACAGCAATCCTCTATGATCGGCCGGTCACCCATCAGCGCCTTGATCTCGGCGATCTGGGGGCTGTTGCCGATCAGGTGGGGGATGATAGCCCCTTTGATCTCTGAATGATGCCCCAGCGCGTCCTGCAGCCGTTCCAGGCTGACGTTGTAGGTGCCTTCGTCCACGTCCACGAAGACAGGTACCATGCCGCTCTGCCAGATGCAATTGCAGGAGGTTGGGAAGGTACAGGCCGGGTGCAGGATCAGATCTCCCTTGCGCCAGCGACCCTGTTCCATCAGTCCTTGGGTAGCCAGCAGAAGCGCCGATGATCCCGAATTGGTCAGCTGGGCATATTTGGTACCCACGAAATGACACAATGTTGACTCGAGCTGGTTAGCATAGTGGCCAGGTCCAAACCAATCACGCTCAAAGGCATCCAGGATGAATGCGGTCTCACTCTTATCCCAAACTATGCGGTTGATGGTGACTGGGTCACCCGGCTTCCATCGTTTCCAAGGCATACTTGCACACCTCTCTGATTGCTTCCACTGGATCCCCTACTGGCAATCCCACCGATCTGGCTGTGGCTACTTTGAGACCGGCTCTCTTGGGGCGCATAGCGCCATTGGTTGAATGATTATTGCTTGGTCGCACTCGTGTTCTGTCTATCCCCAATTCGTCAGCAATCCACAGGCCAATCTGATAACGGGACCCCAGGAGACTGCCGGCCAGGTTGACGATGCCACCCAACTCATCTTGTACCGCTGCCAGGATTCCATCAGCCAGATCAGGGACGTAGGTGGGTGTCCCGTATAGATCATCGGGCAGTGTCACGGTTTCACCAGACAGAAGTCTGCGGACTACGACAGTGACGAAATTGTCTGACTGCTTGTCAAACAGGATCGTCGTCCTCACGATCAGATCATCTCCATTGCCCCGTGATCTGACCACTATCTCCCCTCCGAGTTTACTCCATCCATAGATGTTGAGCGGGTTCGGCTTGGCCTGCTCATCATACGGCCCATCCAGGCCGTCAAAGATGTAATCCGTGGACAGATAGACGATGGGCCCCCGGAAGGCCTTCGCTAAAGTATGGGTGCCATATGTATTGACGAAAGCTGCAAAGCCCGGCCTGTGTTCGCATTCGTCCACATCGGTGAACGCAGCGCAATGGATGATCAGATCCAGACTCGCCTTCGCCAGCGCACCCTGGACAGCTATGGGGTTGACCACATTACATCCGAGTGGCATACAACCGCGTCGCACCAACTCAGATCCCAGGCGCCCATTGGGGCCGGTGACCCCTATCCTAGCAACATCCACTCTTGCCTTCAATCTCCACTCTCGATCCATTGGTCCAGATGGCAACCTGGGCCTCGTTGGCATAGGAGAACATGGGTAGCTTCTTGTCTCCACAGCAACCCCGCTTCATCTCCAACAAGCGCCCCACGTCGTCAGGATGCACATATGCCATACAGACCCCTTTGTAGCGGGTGACGAAGACATATTCCCGCTTGGTCACAGTCTTGCTGGCGCTGATATACACCTGCGTCGGTTGGTAATATGCCAGGGCTACCTCACCAATGTCGTTTGTGATCATAGATTGTCCAGTATCTTCCCTTGGCCCCCGCCTGCTTCGCGTTTGTATTAGCTAGGCAAGGCGGGGGCTTGCAAGGAGAAAGGGGACCTCGTTATCCCTTATGTCATCCTATCGTGGTACAGGTTGCCACGATGCTCCCGGTGAAGATGGCGCAGAACCTGCTATGCGCACACCGGTGCTTGATGATCAGCGACGTGGCCGCCCATACCTCGAACGAGACGGCGGTACAGCCGGGCACCAGGTCCTTCATGGCGAGCGGGATCTGGGTGCTCTTGAAGACCAGCGGGACGCCGTTGTGGGTCATGCGCAGACCAAAGAGAATTCCGAGGAAATTCCCTCCACCTGCGTTTTCCCGGGTGAAGTTGTTGTCGGCGACGACTGCCATGCGCCCCACGCCGGTGTTGACGAAGCCGGCGAAGTTGAAGCCGGGCGTGATGCGATTGCCGTCAGCGAAGTTGACGACCTGCGAGCCGGCAAAGCCGAGCTGGAAGTAACCGCTCAGCATCTCCTGGACCGCCTGTGGATGGCCGAAGATGTGCGTCGGCTTGGCACAGGAGGCGCTCACGAACCGATCGTAGGTCTGGGCCGCGAAGGTACCCGAGGCGCTGGTCCCGGTGCAGTTGGTATAGGAGCCATTGGCATTGGTGACGATTTTCTCGATGCCATCGAACTCCAACGGCCTGGTGGTAACATCACCCACCGCCAGCAACCGATCCCACCCATTCAGCACCAGGGTCATAGACGCTCGGACTTCCTTCTCTTTGATATCGGCCACAGACGACTGGGCGAAAGTGGCAGCATTTGACCCGCCCGGCACACCTTCACTCGATGGAATACCACCCACCAAGTTGCTGATGCCGTGCCAGTTGGCCGAACTGACGGCCATGCTGTGTTTGATATCCCGTTCGCTCAGTGACTTCTTGGCACCGATGTTTTTGTGGTTGACGGTTTCATTATCCCCGTCGTGAGTGTACTCCTCGGGACACTCACCATCGGCGAAGGCGATGTAGTTGCTGCCGCTGGTGAAAGCCAGCTCGTTCAGCTCCCGCCAGGTGAGACCGTTGAGAGCAGTTTGTTCCTCTGGCAACGCCTGCCAGAGCGAGATCTCCTCGCACATGGCGATGATCTCGGTCGGGTCCAGCGGCTGCGGATACTGGGCCGCGAAGTCCGCCGGCGAAGCATAGGGCTGGGGCAGGATCAGTGGATCCGCGGTCCGAGACACGAATGCCGGATCCGGCCCTCCTCCCAGGTTCAGCACTGTTTCTCCCGCACTAACTCCGGGTGCTTTGATGTCATTCACTGTAGTAGCCTCCTGGGGATAGTACATCCCCAATGGTGAAAGATGGCCACTACCACGCCTCACTTGACGCCCTGACTAGTACGTACTTGGTATACTAGGGGCATGCTTGGCTTGACGGCAATGCCTATTGGTGTATGCCAACACTGCGCTCGATCATCGCGCGCAAGTTGGACGGTTTGCCGG
>SDBT01001980.1_pt1 | contig 36739 bp, 22 predicted proteins | sample 2277101 | NCBI WGS metagenome assembly SDBT01 (sample SAMN10404973, study PRJNA504765) | marine sediment metagenome | isolation source: marine sediment core GS10_PC15, 103 cmbsf | place: Arctic Ocean: Southern Knipovich Ridge | collected 2010 | reverse complement strand
GGCTGCGGTGCGATAGTGCGGCTTGGTGAACTCCCAGGTGCTCAAGAGTTGCTCCATCTCGCGTACGGCGTCCTGTTTGATGGCCTGCACGTCGCCGGGGCGGATGTTATGGAGGATCGCCTTGTAGAAGCCCAGATAGAAGCCATACAGCTCCCGCTGCCACTCATTGAACTCACCGTTGACCGGCCACTGCCGGGTGAGGTCAGCGCTGTAGTAGCCGACATCGGGGCCGAAATCCAAGAGGACGAGGTCACCGTCTTGCATGCGGCGTTGACCGGCATGGTAGTGGGCCCACCAGGCATTGGGGCCCGAGGCGACCAAAGAGTAGTAGGCCTCTCCCTGGGCGCCATTGCGGTAGTAGATGAAGCGGGCGAGACCGTCGATCTCGTATTCCATCAGGCCAGGCTCGGTGGAGCGCATCGCCTCGACGATTGCCTGCCCGGAAAGCTGGGTCGCTCTGCGGATGAGAGCGATCTCACGCGGGCTCTTGATGAGGCGCAGACGGTCCAGTGTGGGGCTGAGGTCCTCGATCTCCAGCTCTGGATGTCGTTCCCTGACGAGGGCCACGAGCCGCTCTCCACGTGACAGGCGACCATCCCAGGGGTCATCAGCGATGTCCCCGGCAGTCCTGCCCGCCATTCCCCGCGTTCCGGAAGCACCTTCCGCGGGTGCGAAGGGCACAAAGAGGGTAGGAACATCTGCGGCGCCGGCATACTCGGCGAGGTGGTCGGCGAGCGCGCCGACGTCATGAACCTCATCGACACCGGTAAGCTCCACCGCCACTACGGGATCGTTCGCGGTCAGAAGCCCCCCCTCGCTGGCGGCCCGGCGTGCGTCGTGGCTGGGCAAAAACAGGTGGGAGCGTCTCGCAACGCCGTCCATCAGTAGGTAGGCGTGCGGAGTCTCTACGCCGCAAAGGTAGTAGAACTCGTTGGACTGGCGGAAGCGAACGAATCCTGGGGGAGACGCTGCGCCTTGAACGAGGGCGATTCCCTGCGGTCCGATCGCGTCGTAGACGGCCTCACGCCGCTGGGCGAACTCCGCGGGCGGGAAGTCCTGCGTGAACACGGGCACATCCTGCTTCACCATGGCGGGAGCAGGTCCCGCGAAGACCGGAACCACAGCGAGGAGCATCACAGCGAGAGCGAGGAGTCTTCTCATCTTGGCCTCCATCGCGAACTGCGCTCGGTGCCCGAGTACGGCTCGCACACGGTTTGCTGCTGGCATACGCTTGGTTGCGATCTGTTGGATCTTAGCCGATTCCATGCCCAGGCTGTACGGAAGGAAGGTGCTACATGTTGACTCGGATCCCCGGTATGACTCCACGCGCCGCAAGTCTTGGGAAACGCTTCCGGTGGATCACTGTCGTCGCACTCGCCTCGATCGTGATCGGAGGCGCGAGCATGATCGGCGCAGCGACCGCTATGAATGAGGCCGAGGGCGCTGCCCCCCAAGAAAACGAGTTGCGATTCGAAATCTCGGTTCCGGCAGCAGCCCATGGGGAGCCGATCACCGGACGCGCTTACGTGATGATCTCGCGCCTCGAGGAGCCCGAGCCCCGTTTGCAGATCGGGCGCACGGGCGTGCCCTTTTTTGGTAGGGATGTCGAGGGCCTCGCAGCCGGGGCAGCTGCGGTCATCGACTCGAGCGACCTCGGATCACCCGTCGCCAGCCTCGACGAGATTCCCGCAGGCGAGTACTACGTGCAGGGCTTTATGAACGTCTACACGGAATTTCATCGCGCCGACGGCCACGTGGTGTGGATGCACAACGATCAATGGGAAGGGCAGCGCTGGAGTATCTCACCGGGGAACCTGTACAGCGACGTGCAGAAGGTACGGCTCGACCCGGAGGCAGGGTACGTCGTTCGCCTGGTTGCCGACAGTGTCATCCCACCTGTCGTTGTCCCGGAAGATACGGAGTGGGTCAAGAGATTCCGCTTCCAGAGCCCCATGCTCTCCGAGTTCTGGGGCCAGCCCATCTATCTCGGTGCCACGGTGCTCTTGCCGCGCGACTATGAGCAGGAGACGATCAGCTATCCGGTGATCTACCAGCAAGGTCATTTCTCGCTCAGGGCGCCGATGCGATTCCGGCAAGGCAATGATCTGTATCGAGACTGGACCGGGGACAATTTCCCTCGTATGATCGCCGTCACCTTCCAGCACCCTACGCCGTATTTCGACGATTCATATGCGGTCAACTCGGTGAACAACGGGCCCTATGGTGACGCCATCATGCAGGAGCTGATTCCCGAGGTGGAACGCCGCTTTCGCGTGATTCAGGAGCCCTGGGCCCGTGCTCTCACGGGAGGGTCCACGGGTGGATGGGAAGCCCTGGCCCTGCAAATCTTCCACCCGCGGTTCTTCGGCGGCACTTGGGCCTACTGCCCCGACCCCGTGACCTTCACCAATGTCGAGGGAATCAACATCTACAAGGACGTGAACGCCTTCTACAAGCAGCATGAGTGGCGCCGGGTGCCGACCCCCAACACTCGTGAGACGACCGGCGAGATTCGCCTCACCTCCCAGCAGCGCAACCACTTCGAGTTGGTATCGGGAACGAAGGGGCGCTCGGGGCAGCAGCTCGACATTTGGTCGGCCGTGCACGGGCCTTTGGGGGAGGACGGCTACTTCAAGCCGGTGTTCGACAAGCTCACCGGCGAGATCGACCCGGAAGTTGCCGAGTACTGGAAAGAGAACTACGACCTCCTCTACTACCTGCAGAGCAACTGGGAAACGGTTGCCCCGGACCTAGTCGACAAGCTGCACGTCTATACGGGAGACATGGACAACTTCTATCTTGATTACGCGGTGCGCGAGATGGAAGCATGGATGAGAACCACAGCCAATCCCCACTATCGGGGCTTTTTCATGTACGGCGACGGCAGGGGTCACTGTTTTAGTGGTCCCGTGTCGACAGCGGAGCGTATTCGCGAGATCGGGCAGTACATGCTGCGCAAGAAGCCGCAGGGAACGACGACTCCATGGTGGAGATACTGATCAGCCTGATTCTTGCCGTCACCCTCGCGTTGGGGGTCTCGCCGCAAGGGGCCTCCGACCCCGTGGCGACCTTCGATGCGGCCTGGGAAATCGTCAACGAGACGCATTTCGATAGCGAGTTCAATGGCGTGGACTGGGTCGCTGTCAGGAACGAGTTGATACCGCGAGCGGAGGCGGCACAGAGTGTCGATGAGCTCCGTGAGGTCATCAACGAGATGCTCGCTCGGCTCGGGCAGTCACATTTCCGATTGTGGCCGACTGGGACTGGGGGCGCCTCGACGATGAACCTGCCGACGCAGCGTGCTGCCGCCGGAGAAGTACGCGAAGGGGGGGGCGGGCGTAGTGACGACCTCTCCGGCCGGGTCGGTTTCGGAGTCGTCTCCCTAGAGGGGCGGTTTCTGGTCAGGCGAGTAGACGAGGATAGCTCCGCCGCCGACGCGGGCGTGCAACCGGGATGGGTAGTGCTCACTCCGCTCGCGGCCGAGTTGTCGGGCGAGATCCGCAACTTGTCTGGAGAGCCGGGTGAAACGGCGGCACGTGCTCGCGCTGCCGATGCCGTTGTTGCCGACCTGGATGGAAGTCCGGGCTCGAAGGTGGAGGTAGCGTTTCTGGATGCTTCGGACGACCTGGTGAAGGTGGAGATCGAGCGCCGTCGACCGAGCGGTGGCGAGATGATGAAGTTCGGAAACTTGCCGCCACTGCGAGCCCATATGGATCACCGCAGAATCGTAGGCAGCGACGGTGAAACCTTTGGGCTGATCCAATTCAACATCTGGCTACCTCTTCTCGCCGCACCCTTCGATCGAGCGATCAACGATCTCCGCGACGTTGACGGAATGATCATCGACCTGCGTGGCAACCGAGGCGGGTTGGGAGCGATGGTCATGGGGACGGCCGGGCACTTCCTGGACGAGCCCGTGTCGTTGGGGACCATGCAGATGAGGAACAATGAGCTACGCTACGTCACCAACCCCCGCAGGGTAAACAGCTCAGGTGAGCGCGTCGAGCCTTTCGCCGGTCCACTGGCCATTCTCGTGGACGGCAGCACGGCCAGCACCTCGGAGGTTTTCGCCGGTGGCCTGCAGGCTGTCGGACGGGCGAGAATCTTCGGTCAGACGACCATGGGAGCTGTCCTGCCCTCGCTGCTCGACCGCCTGCCGAACGGTGATGTGTTGCAGCACGCGATCGCCGATTTTGCCACGGCAGATGGTCGGCAACTCGAGGGACACGGAGTAATCCCCGATGAGCGGATAATGTTGGAGAGGGAAGACCTGGCCGATGGGCATGATGCTACGCTTGCGGCTGCCATCGCATGGATGAAAGAAGAATCTGCAAGGAGATGAGAATGAGCCGATCTCGTTTGGCTGCGCTATCTGCCGGGAAACTGCCGGCTCTGGCCGGTATGTTCGCCTTCCTGATCGCAGTTGCTGGCGGCGGTGTGGGGGTGCACGCTGCCCAAACTGTTCAGAGTGCGCAACAGGCAGCCGCTGCGGAAGAGCTTCCTGACATTACCTCGATTATCGCTCGCTATGTCGAGGCGGCGGGTGGAGAGGAGCTTCTGCGTTCCCTCAGCTCCTCTCGTGCGACGGCGTCGTTTTCTATCGCCTCACAGGGTCTGGATGGAGGGCTCGAGGTTTTCGCGGCCGCTCCCAACAAGCTCCTCGTGCGCACGACCTTCGTAGGAATGGGTGAGTCGGTCACAGGATTCAACGGCAAGATCGGCTGGTCGATCGATCCGATGATGGGTCCGCGTCTGTTACAGGGCAAGGAGCTCGCCCAGGTTCTCGACCAGGCTGATTTCTACGGTGACCTGTACGACCCGGCCACCTTTACCGTGATGGAAGTGCTCGGCCTGGAGGATTTTGGCGGAACGCCCTGCTACGCGGTCAGGCTCGTGCGCCTATCGGGCTTGGAGTCATTCGAGTTCTTTGAAGTCGACAACGGTCTGATCCGCGGGTTGCGGAACACGCAGGAATCCGTGATGGGCTCGATCGCGGTGACGACATTCTTGTCGGAATACCGGGAATTCGGTGGACCTCTGGTGCCGACCATGATGGTGCAGAAGTTCGGAATGGGTCAGACGGCCGAAATTACCCTGCAGAGTGTCGAGTACAATGCCGTTCCCGCTGAGACCTTCGACCTACCGGCCGAGATCTCCGGGCTGGTGGGTGGCTAGCCTGGGTTTCTCAATCCAGGCTAGTGTGCGGCCCCTCCAGTCCCTGCCGGTGACACCAGGTAAATGGCGTTGAACAGCAGCTTGAAAGTGCCGTGCGGCTGGGCGCGGAAGTTGACTTCGGGGCCGAACAAAACGACGTTCCCTTCGCCCACCTCTGCCAGCGCCGCGGCCACACCGTTCTCCAGGAAAGTCTGACCCCAGGCCCAGCCGCTGCGCAGGGGCTCAGACCCGAACCAAGCCACAGCCTGGACACCCTGCGAACCGGCATTCGGAGGCAATTGAAAGACAGGGCTGCCGCGAAAGAAGACATCCGCGGTTTCGCCCATGCCCCATGCCAGAGGGTTCTGGTTGTCGATTTGGACCTCGAGAAGGGAGCCAGGCACGTAGAATTTGTCACGCCCCAGCGGTGTCTCCGGTCCGGCAGGGTCCCTCTCCACGAGTGCGTTCTGTACCGGCAGACTGAGCTGTTGCGACAGATTCTGGGCACTACGCCCAATAGCGATAATCGTGCCGCCTTCCTCGACGAACTGGCGTAGTTGCGGAATGGTCTTATCGGCAGTCACCGAGCCCAACATATGCTGGTATTCCTCGGGCACGCTGCTTTCATCGATGGGGCCTCCGCGGCTGAATCCACCGCCGCCGCTGCCAGGGATGCCGCTGCCCATGAAGACGAGAACGTCGAACTTGCTCGCCAAGTTTCCTGCGTCGAGCTCCTGTGAGAATACGAGCTCGAATGGGAACTCGAACTGCTCGAGGAGCCAGCGCGTCCAGCCGGACGGCATGTCGCCACCAAACCTGTCCCACAGGCCGATGCGGACTGGATGCAGCTCCACCGCATGGCCGGTCGGTCGACTCGAGGTGCCAACGAAGTCGAGGCCGACCTCGCCGGAGAGATCCCGCAGCCGATCGAGTGTCCCATTCCCGGCGGTTACGAAGAACGCACCCGCGGGATAGACAATGCCCGCCACGTCGACCGGCCTGGTGAACCGGACGACCTGATCGCCGGCTGCCAACAGCCGATTCGTCGCGCGGAACGAGTCGTTGACCTCGGGGCTATACAGGAATCCCGCGGCACCTGATGCATTCGTGACCCTACCGGCGGGCGGGGAGATCAAATCGGGCAACTTCTCGAAGGGGCCATCGAAACCATCGAGAGCTCGATCGAATTCGACGCCCATCTGGAAGGCGAGCGTCCACCCGGCCACGTCGTAAGGCGGCGTCGGCGGGCCGCCTGGGTAGGGGATGTCATCGGGGTGCACCTGTGGCTCGAACATGTCGATGACGTGGGGGCGGAATGCCTGTGCCGTCATGACCACGTAGGAGCCGGCGGGATAGCTCTTGCCGGCGACACTGAAATCACGTGTCGCCCTGTGGACGTCAACGCCGTTCTTTATGAGCGTGTTGATGAACTTGGTGGCGGTGAGGAAATCAGGCTGGTCGACCGGAATGATATAGCCGCGGGGATCTCGCGCGTTCGGCGCGAGGAAAGCCTCTTCATAGAGCGCCACCGGCACGCGGGTGCCGCCGCGAGACCCGCCCGGATCTTCGGCCTGCCCACCGGCCGCGATGGCAGTCTCGACCGCCTTGATACGCTCAGGCGAGCGTGTCCAGGTGTCCGTGCTGCCGCGCTCGATCGAGTTCGTCCCCATGCGCCAGATATTGAAGAGGAAGTCCTCTCTGAGGCGCGAGGCGATGTCGAGCACGGCACGGTTGGCCGTGATCTCGTACTCGATTGACTGCCTGAAGTGCCAGGTCTCCTGCGGTGCGATCGGCAAGGGGAGGTCGTTGCTCGGTAGCTGACGGCGCAGGATGAAGGGAATCTCGATCGGCGTTGGGTGTCCGCTGGTCTCGGTGAGCAAGCCGATCATGTTGTGCCAATAGGGCGTCGTTCGAAGGCCACCGTTCCACCAGGTAGAGTAGCCGGCACCGTGGCGCATCGTTGTGCCCGGCTTGTCCTCACGCACCAAACGACTGTGCATCGCCGTTCCGACCGTATCGATGCCGAGAATCAGGAGCGGATCGATGTTGAAATTGAAGGGGCCGCGGAACGGAGGTGCAAACATGACCGCGCCGGCCGGCCCCGTCTGGTGATGGTTGTAAACGATCTGCGGGAACCACTCGCGATACAGGAGACGGTTGATGATTTCGGTTTCCGGCATCGCCGACATGTAGAAATCACGGTTGTTGTCGTGCCCGACGTACTTGTGATAGAGGCGGGGTAGCCCGCGAGTGGAGCGCTCAGTCGGCTCGGGGGTGCGCATGTACCAGTCAGCCACATAGTCGAGGCCGTCGGGGTTCACGCAGGTGGCCAGCACGATGACGTCGTCGAGAAAGCGCAGAGTTTCCTCGTCATTGCGGCTCACCATCTGGAAGACCATTTCCATCAGCTGTTGCGCGCCCAAAACCTCGGTGGCGTGCAATCCTCCGTCGATCCAAACCACCGCTTTGCCTTCCTTGGCCAGGGCGCGAGCCTCGGCCTCACTGACTCCCTCGGCGAGCGCCATGCGGCGGGCGATTTCTTTGTAGCGAGGCAGATTGCGCTGATTCTCAGGCGACGTGATCGTTGCCATGATCATCGTGCGGCCCTCGGCCGTGGTTCCAACATCCTCGACGATCATCCGATCGGATTCGCGCGCCAGATTCTCCCAGTACTCCGTCAATTGCTGGTAGTTGGCCAGGAAGTAGTCATCGCCGATGTTGTGCCCGAACTGCTCCAGCGGCGTGGTGACATCCTCGGGTGTCGGCGACTGGGGTGTAGCCGCCAGAGGCATCGCGGCAAACGCAAGAACCAGGCACAGAAGTGGCAGTGAGGCTCGCGGGTGGGAGGCCTTGCGGACGCGCATTTAGAGTCTTCCTTTCTCGGCTGCTCTATACGCCGTTCTGCAGGACGTCTTGCATGGCGTCGACGAAGCGGTCGAGCTCCATCAGTGTCGAGCAAATATTGGGTGTGACGCGGATGCCCTCGAACTCCGCGTGCTTGATCGGGGTAACGATAATTTTGTGTTGGTTCCACATGTAATTGCCGAGGTCGCCGCTGTCAATGCCCTCGATCTGTACCACGGCGAGGCCACATGCGAACTGGGGCTTGAGGCTCGTGTGCAGGCGAATGCGATCGTTCTCGATGAGTTGCTCGGCCCAATAATTGCGCAGGTAGCGGAGGCGTTCCTCTTTGCGCTCGGGCCCGACCCCGAGATGGAAGGTCAGGGCATCGCCGATGGCAAGGTAGGGCGCCGCGGGGTGCGTGCCGATCTCCTCGAACTTGCGGATGTTGTCATCCTGGCGCTCGGCAGCTGCCATCAAGGGCCACAGGTCGCCGATCTTCTCCTTGCGGACGTAGAGGAGCCCGGTTCCATGCGGGGCGTTGAGCCACTTGTGCAGGCTGGTGCCAAAGTAATCACAATCGAGATCTTCGTGCTTGAAGACGAAATGAGCAAAGGTATGGGCGGCGTCGACGATCACGGGGATGTCGTGCTTACGGGCCATCTGAACCACGCCCTTCACGGGCAGAATCTGGCCGGTGATGTTGATCATGTGGCACATGAGGATCATGCGCGTACGCGGCGTGATGTTCTGCTCGAACAGCGCCACGATCGCATCATCGTCCTCCGCGGGCACGGGAATCGAGAACTGCCGCAGCACGACCCCATCCCGGCGTTCCCTCTGCCTGAACGTCGTGATCATGCGACCGTAGTCCTGGGTCGTGGTCAGGATCTCGTCGCCGGGTTCGAGGTCGATACCGAACTGGCAGATCTGCAGGCTCTCAGAGGCGTTGCGCGTGAAAGCGATCTCTTCCGGATCACAGCCGAAAAAGCGCGCCATTTTCTGGCGCACTCCCTCGCGCTGCGGTTCCAGAATCCGCCACATCGAATACACGGGCGCCGTGTTGGAGTAGTCCTGGTAGCGCTTCATCGAGTCTTGAACCACGACCGGGGACGCGCCGACTCCGCCGTAGTTCAAGTTCACCAGAGAGCGATCGGAGCTGTAGGCCTGCTGGACCTCAAACCAGAAACGCTCGTCGGAAGCGACCTCCTGGGGCGATCGGCCGCTGGCTTCCACCGAAGCGGCAGCTTCGAAGGCGCGGGTGAACTTGCTCGGGTCGAGCGAAGGCGCGGCGATCGCACCAACAGCGGGGATTCCGATTGCACCGAGAAAATGACGGCGATTGTACACGTCGATATCCTCCCTTGCGCGGGGGCGGTCTTCGTAGCAACGGGGAGCCGGCGAAGACACCCGGGTGGCGGACTCCTGGCCTGCATTTCTCGCGACGAGCCGCAGGTTCCTGCACCGAATACACCAATTCGGGCGCGAAGTCTACCGAACGGCACCCGCAACGGGGTCGGCATTTCGTGCCAGCATGTGAGATGCGATCGTTTCCAGGTCAGCGTTGCCGGCCGCTATCACCGCCCCGAGCGAGGGCGCGGAAGTACTCTTCCACCATCTGTCGATAGCTCTCGGGTACTTCGTCGGAGTCAGCGAGGAACGGGCGGCGCCCCGATTCGGCGTCGGCGAGGCGGCGCAGATAGTACTCGAACATCTTGAGATCCTCGATGATCTGCGCCTGTAGCTCTTCGATACCGCGAGGGGTGGCGTCGATCTGGAGCTCACGCATGGCCTCCAGGATCGAATCCAGATCCGTGACCTGCTGGTTGTCCTCGGCCAGGCGATCTCGGAGGTCCTCGATGTCAGAGAGACGCTGCTGATACTCGCGTTGGTATTGCCGCAGGTTGCCGGGGGAGATGCCTCGCGGACCGCTGGCCCTCCCGCTCCTGGTCCCCGAGTCGGCCTCGGGGTTGGCCGATTGGCCAGCCTGTTGACCCTGCTGCCCCTGTTGGCCTTGCTGACCCTGTTGATCCTGCCGCATGCGTTCCTGCAGGGACTCGAGTCTGCGAACCGCGTCGCGCGTCTGATCGAGGGAGGAAGCCAAGCGGTCCTGCCCGGTTTCGCGGATCGCGGCAGACGCCTCTTCTAGCATCCCCTCCAGACGCTCGAGGTCGGTGCCGATCTGTTCCTCGAACTGCTCCGCGTAGCCGCCCAATCGTTGCTGCGCCACGCCCTTGGAGTAGCGGATCTTGTCGGCAAGCTTGGAGTCGCGCATCCATGCCGCAGTCTCCTGCAGCTTGCGAGATGCATCCTTCTGTTCCCGTCGCGAGTCGCGCGCCATTTGTTCGATCTGATCCTCCATGGCCGCGGTTTGGCCGGCCAACTCGTCCTTGCGATCGAGAACCCGGTCCATCTTGTCGAGCATCCTTTCGCGGTCCGCTGCGCTCCGAGCATTGCCCATATCTTCGACATCTGCGGCGATCTTGTCCTGCTCCTGCCGCATCCGGCCGACCTTGTCGAGAGCATCTTCCATGTCACGCTGCAGGCGTCTCGTCCGATTCTGGTCGAGCTGATTGCGAGCGCTCTCGATATCGCGCAATGCCGAAACCCCTTCGGAAACGGCATTCTCGTCGTTGCTGGCTGCGGATCGCCGCATAGCGTCGGCGGCCTCTTTGAGCCGACGAGCAGTCTCGGTGAGCTCGGGATCGGAGTTCTGCCGCGAGAGCCGCTCCAGACGGCGTGCCAATTCTTCTGTTTCATCGGCTAGTTGCCGTTGCCTGGCGCTGCCACCACTCCCCGACATGTTCTGCGGCAAGTTTGCCAGGCGACGGGAGCGCTCGTTTTCTTGCTGCTGCCGCCGGGCAAGCTCTTCGAGGCGTTGCAGAGCCTCATCGACCTGATTGTCGACCTGCTGCTGCTGCCCTCGCTGCACGGTCTCGTACTGGTTGCGCAGCTTGTCCAGCTCCAAATCGAGGAGATCAGCGAGATCCTCGTTCACGGATTGCTGCTGGCCACCTCGCCCCTGGGCGCCGGAGAAGTTGACCTCGACCTCACGCATGAGCGCTTCGGCTCGCTGCAAGTGCTGCAGAGCTCTCTGCTCATGCGGTAGGGCCGCCTCGGCATCCTGCGCAATCAGACTCTCGTGGGCGGGGCCCATGGCTTCGATCGCCGAACGCATGTAGTCGGCCATCTGCTGGAACTCAGAGCCGGGCTGAAGGGCACCACGCTGGGCCGTTCGCCCCAGGAGCAGCTCGACCTGTTCTCGCAGGCGGTCCTGCATCATGGCGATCGTCGTCAAGTCGCTTTCGTATTCCTCAACACTCACCTGCTCCTGGTCGCGGATGAGCTTGAAGGTCGCCAGGACAATCTCCTTCTGGCGCTCGGCAAGGGCACCTTGTTGCTGCCCACCCTGACCGCCACCTTGCTGCCCTCCGCCCTGCCCTTGGCGGAACTCCCGATCGAAGGGGCGGGCCTCGATGAAGTAGATGTCTGTGGTGGTGATCTGCGAGCTCCCACGATGGCTGTCGAAGGCACGCGCGTAGTAAGAGATGAAATCGCCCGGCTCGAGGACTTCTTCCTCGAGATAGAAGGTGTGACCGGCACTGAGCTCAGCGACGGGTCCACCGGCATTGCCGGATGCGGCCCTGTAGAGAGGAATGGTTTGCTGTGACCCGCCATTGACCGAATAGATGAGCTCCAGGCCGGCCAAGCCGTAGTCGTCTTCGGCAACAACCTCCACGAACACTTCATCGATGGTGGTGGCCGTGATGTCGCGGCCGGGAGTGTCGAAGGTGATATTCGGCGGTTGATCGGTGAGGACCTCGATGAAGTAAACCGGTGATGCGGTCGACATGGCGCCGTTGAATCCCTGTAGCTCGATTTGATAGGTGGCCTCTTGACTAACCACGAAGCTGCCCTGGAACGACCCGTCTTCGCCCGGTTGCAGCTCCACGACCTCTGCCGCCACTGCATCAGGGTCTTCTGTCGGCGCGCCGGAGGGATCCTCGGCCTCGATCACGATCCTGCCGCCTGGAACCTCGACTGTTGAATAGGCGCGGAGGCGGACCTCCGTTCCACTCAACACCGCGATGTCACCACCATCCTCGACCGTTTGGATCCCCAGCCCGCTATAGGCAGGAAAGTGGTATTCGAGGTCGATACGATCCACATACGGCAGGTCGGTTACGTCGATGTGATAGAGAGGGGAGCGAACACCGCTGGCCTCGACGAAGTACTCCGTGCGCTCATCGAGGTCGAAAAGCATGAACACGAACTCGCCCGCGTTCTCCTCGATACTCATCGGCCAGTGTTCCCACTCCGAGCCGTCGGCACGAAAGGAGATCTCGACCCGATCGGAATCGAAGCCCACCAGATGCGCGGTGACGAGCTGATCAGCCCCGCGGGCAACCTGGACATTTCGCGGCGCAAGGTCGATTGCGTAAGGGTTGGCAAAGGCCGAGCTCGTCCAGGGCATCAGCAGCAGGCTCGCCCCGTTCCGCAGGAAGGCGGGACTCAGCAGTACTATCACCAGCAGGAAGGCGGCCACCGCGGCCACCGCGGTAGCGAAACGGCGCAAGCTTCCTCGCTCGACGGCGCGCCCGTACTGCAGGTTCTGGCAGTGCATCACCGCGGACGAGATCAATTCCCGGGTGAAGGCGACAGACCGTTCCGGCGTGTTTTCCAGGCGAGGTGCGCGAGCGAACTCCACTGCGCTGAGGATTTCCCCCTGAAGCTCGGGCTCATGCTCTTCGATATAAAGGGCGACACGGTCGTCGGCAACCCGCCGAGACAAGGGAAAGACGAAGAACCGCACCAGAAGGAGCAGGAGGACCGCATAGATGAGCACGCTGAAGCTGGTGAGGGCCCAGGGTCGGTAGCGCAGGTAGTCGAGACCGTAGGAGAGGATTGCGAGCGTCACGAAGCCGATCAGTGCTACCAGGGTCGTGCCTTTGAGCAGTACCCGGAGGCGCCAACGTCGCCGCACGCGCCGGATGACGTCCCGGAGCCGGGTGTAGTCCATTTCTTCAAACGCGCTCAACATCAGCCTTCTCCGTGGGGAAGTTCGCGAAGCATACCCTTTCGCCTCATGGCCGCGCGACGGCCAGGCGGTTGGACAGTGTCGTTTCCGCGATCAGCAGCAAAATTACCCCAATCAATAGGTACCACCAGAAAGCCTGCCTGGTTTCACGTTCCTCCGGAGTTGCGGCGATTATCGACTCTCCGGCCGGATCAGAATCACCGCGCCACCTGACCGCCGCCGCGAGCTCATCGGCGTCGAGGGGAGTGAGGTCGGATTCAAGCCTGTCGAGGTTCGACGCGACGGTGGCCCGCTTTTCGCGCGCCTCCTCCGACCAAACGAGGTCGTGGAAGCCCTGTTCCTCGAGGATCAGCCCGCCGTTCGTTTCGCCGACGGTGTAGCTGGTAGCGGCGTCACCCGAATGCGGCGTGAGGGTGATCGCAGTGCCGCGGGGCAAGCGTCCCCCACCCACGCTCGTGAGAGCGACCGCCTCACTGGTCAAGTACCACGCCGGCGACTCGGTGTAGCCACCGGCGTATTTGGCGAGCTGATGGGTGAGCGGGAGGAAGACCGGCTGCTGGGGGATGTTGTTCCAGTAGGCATCGAGGGTGGAGGCCCATACCAGCACCCGCCCATTACCAACAGAGCGCTCTGAAATGGCCACGGCGCCATCATCGAAGCTGGCAAGGATGGTATCCAGCAGACCCATCTGCAGGCCGCGATAGCGATAAAACGTGCTCGAGGTGAAATCGCCGCTGCGGGGTGTCTTGAACACCTCGAAGACAGGATGGTCTACGTCGAAGCTGGCAAGGGTGCCGCCAAGGTCGGCACTGCGATCAACGGCAACACCAAAAGCAGGAATGAGCCCATCGGCCGTGTCGCCCTGCCAGGACGCGGGATCCGAAAGCTCACCGAGGGCAACGATCAGTCCGCCACCCGACTCGATCAGATCGCGTAACGTACGCCCAGCGGATCCGTCGGGGTAGGGAGCGTCATTGATGAAGACCACCGAGACGTCCTCGAGGTCGCTGGGCTGAAGTTGGGAGACACGACGGGTGATGACCCTGAAGAGCGGTCGGCTGCCGATTTCGAGTGCGCGGCGAAGAAAGAGGCTATCGGTGCTCGAAGCGCGGTCGGGCTCGACGATCAACAGCGACAGGGCCTGGCCAGGCTGAAGGACAAAATAGAAGGTGTTATCGACCGCGAGTGCATCAGAGCCCGCACGAATGGTGCCAAGGATGATTTCGTCGCCAATGGGGAAAGAATCGAAGGGCACGGTGCTGGCGCTGTTGGGAGCCAGATCCAGGGTGCGCGTCTCCAGTATCTGATCGTCCAGCTCGAGCGACACCTCGAGCCCGGAATACTGAGCGTCACCCTGGTTTGTGACTCGAGCGGCCACGATGATGGACTCCGATCCGTCTTCGTAGCGGCGCTGTAGCGTGAGGTCGGAGATCGACAAGTTCGAGGCCTGGTCGTCAGATAGATCGATGGCGCGAAAGGATGTTTTCGGCGGTAGACGGACTTCGTCCTGGGGATCCCAACCGGCCTTTTGGAAGTCGCTAATCAGTACGACCTCGCGGTTCGGCAGCTCGGTGTCGTCGAGCAGTTGCTGGGCCATACGGAATGCCGGGGCATACCGGGTGCCGCGTGAGCTGATCTCGGTCGCTTCCAGAGACCCGCGCAGAACCCCTGTCTCCGATGTGGAACGGACAAGTAGCCGCGCCGTGTCGGAAAAGACGATGAGGGAAGCCCGATCGGAGCCGCCGAGCTCCCCGAGGACATCGCGCGCGGCCTGCCGCCCGCGCTGCCACCGGTCTCCGTAGCTCATGCTGTAGCTGTTATCGAGGAGCACGACCACGTCCCGGTCACTGGCAGCCATGGCCGCAGCCACGCCCGGCTGGTCGATAAAGGGTCGCGCGAAGGCCATGACCAGAAGAGCTATGGCAGCACACCGCATGAGCAAGAGCAGCCAGTGACGGATCTTCTGCCGCTTCATCGAGCGGAAGGGAACCTTCTGCAGAAACATCAGGGAAGGGAACTCGATGACCGTGGATTTCTGCCGGTACGACAGATGGATCAGTAGGGGAATTGCCAAGGCCAATAGACCCGCGAAGAATGCCGGCGCCAGGAAGCTCAAACCCATTAGCGTACCTGCATGAGCTTCTGCCGCCGCGTCAAAAAGCGGAACAGAGCGTGGTCGAGGGGTTGAGAGGTATCGAAGAGGGCATAGTCGATTTGGTTTTCCCCGAGTAGCTTGGAGAGCGATTCGGTGTGCTCTTTCACAAGCCTGCGATACTCCTCGCGCAGGCGGCTGGGAACCACAGGAATCGCCTCGCCTGTCTCGAGGTCCTTGTACGTTGCGGCCTCATCGAACTCGAACTCGATCTCGGCTGGATCGAGCAAATGGAAGACGATCAAGTCGTGGCCCCGATAGCGCAGCAGGTTCAGGGCATCGAGGACGGTCTGAGGTGACTCGTACAGGTCGGAGATCAACGCCAGAATGCCGCGGCGGCGCGATGCTTCGGTAGCACTGCGGATGGGGCCCACAATATCGCTTGTGCCCCCGGCCACGGCTCTGTCGATGGCATGAAGCACCACATTGAGGTGCTTCGCGGAGGGCGGCACATACTCGAGGATGCTGTCGTTGTAGGTGATCAGCCCGACTCGGTCGCGCTGCCGATGTGCAAAGTAGGTCAGGCAAGCAGCCAGATAGCGCCCGTAGTCGAGCTTCGAGATTCCATGACTGGAGTAGGCCATCGACTTCGAGACGTCCAGGATGCAGGAAAAATTGGCGTTCGCCTCCGCCTCGAACTGCTTCACGTAGAAGCGATCCGTACGGAGAAAGAGGCGCCAGTCGAGTTGCCTGATGTCATCTCCGGGCATATAGGGTCGATGCTCGGCAAAATCGACGGAGGCTCCCAGATAGGGTGATCGGTGCAGGCCGTTGATGAATCCTTCGACCACCGTTCGAGCGAGCAGGTCGAGCGAGTCGATACGGCTCAGCACTTTGGGGTCGAGGAATCGAACCCCCGGCTGTGTCTGTCGGCGTGTTTCAGCTGACATCGTTTTCCTACATGCGCGACTGCGGCAGAGGCACGGCCTCGAGCAGTTGCTCGGTAATCTGGTCGGAGGTGACGCGCTCCGACTCGGCATGGAAATTGGTGAGGATGCGGTGGCGCAGTACGGGCCTGGCCAGCGACTGAATATCTTCGAAGCTGACGTGGTAGCGATCCTGCAGCAGAGCTCGCGTCTTGCCCCCGAGGATCAAATACTGAGCGGCACGGACGCTGGCCCCGTAGTCGACCCATTCCTTGATGAACGCGGGGGCGTCAGGATGCTCGGGGCGGCTGCGTCGCACCAGGTCGACCGCGTAGTGCATGACCGAGTCGGATACCGGCACGCGCCGCACCAAGCGCTGGAACGCAACGATGTCGGGTCCGGTGATGGCGCGCTCGAACTCGATATCCTGCAGCGACGTGGTCGTGCTGACGACCTCGATTTCTTCGTCCTCGGGCAGATGATTGATGACGATGTCGAACATGAAGCGGTCGAGCTGTGCCTCGGGGAGCGGGTAGGTTCCCTCGAGCTCGATCGGGTTCTGCGTGGCAAAGACAAAAAAGGGCTCGGTGAGCTCGTAGGTCTGCCCCTGAACGGTGACGCGATGCTCCTGCATGGCCTCGAGCAACGCCGCCTGCGTCTTGGGGGGTGTCCGGTTGATCTCGTCGGCCAGCACGATGTTGGAGAACACCGGCCCCGGCTTGAACACGAGGTCTCGCTTTCCCGTCTCGGGATTCACCTGAATGATGTCGGTGCCGGTGATGTCGGACGGCATCAGGTCCGGGGTGAACTGGATGCGAGAGAAGTCGAGGTCGAGCACATCGGCGAGTGTCTTGACCAGGAGGGTCTTCGCGAGGCCCGGCACCCCGGTAATGATGCTGTTGCCACCGACGAACAGGGTGAGCAGGACCTGGTCGACGACCTCCTGCTGGCCAATGATCAGCTTGTGGATCTCAGACAGCACCTTCGCGTGTCCCTCCCTCAGCTTGTCCGCGAGGGCAATGTCGTCAGCCGACTCCAGCTTCAGGTCTGCGGTTTCCATCAGGTTCCTTCTCTCTCAGTGCGTCATTGCGTAGACGACGTAGTTGATGCCGAGCTTGTAGGCGTTGTTGGAGAGCTCGATGGGCAGGTAGCCCGTGTTGGCCCACTCCCAAGAGTCGCCGATGTCCTGGTTGTAGTTGACCACCACCAACAACCTCTTGCTGGGGTCGTTGTCCTCGTAAACTCCGAAGATGACAGGCATTCCGTAGGTATAGGCCTGGTACATGATGTCTTGCTGGGTGATATCGAAGAAGGCGTGGAATATCGGATGCGTCGTGTCGAGGATCTCGAGCCGAGCTCCGGGCAGCACCCTGTCGAGATTCTCCCGCAGCACCGTCATCTGCTGGCTACGCATGTCGTCGACCACCAGGAATCCGCCCTTGAGCAAATAGTTGCGCAGGCCTTCCACCTCTTCATCGGTCATCGTCCACGTGCCGGGCTCCGATAGATATGCCCACGGATACTTGAAGAAATCCGGGTCGTCGACCTCGTAGATGTTTCCTCCGCCCAGGTTGGGATCGACGAGCGTCAACTCGTCGAGCATGAGCATGAGGTTTTGCTCGGCGCGCGGGTAGTCGTGGTTCCAGTAGAGGTCGAGGCCCCAGGCGTACCTGCCCCAACTCCAATAGGAGGGCCGGTAGCGAATGCGGTTAAAGGTAAAGCGGCCGTTGTACTCCATGTTCTGGATGTCGATCTCGGGGGGGGCGTCGGTGAAGCCGCGACGGCGTGATCTTCCCCAGCGTTGCGGTTCCTCGGACGCCGCGGGTTCGGCCCCCTCACTTGGCAGAAGGGTCATGGCGAGTGAGGCTCCTGCCAACAGCAGCAGGCTGATGGTGGCGGCGGTTACGACCCGTCGTGGGTGCAGCATTCCCGGGATCTCCCTCAACGCCCCACGCGTCAGCCTCATCGCGCCACCTCGGTTTCTCCATGACCGGTAATCTCGAGCAGCAGAGCCTGCGCCGCGTCATAGCTGGGGGCGATCTCGAGCGCCCCGAGAACCTGAGTGCGGGCCTCTGCCATGTTGCCGGCTTCGTACAACGAAAGGGCAAGCTGAAAAAGGGCTTCGGCACGGTCGACAGGATCGAGCGCAACCACCGCGCGTCGCTCCCGCACGGCCTTGTCATGGTCGCCGCTGGCGGACGACAGCTCGGCAAGACGCAGGTGAACGCTTCTTTCGAGCGGGTAGATATAGAGGGCTCGATCGAGCGCCTCTGCGGCACCCGCGAGATCGCCCAGCTCCTCCCGCAAGGTGGCGAGCTCCAGGTGGGCGGCGTAGCTGTTTTCATTGATGGCAGTCAGCCGGGTGAGCTGCATCTCCGCATTCCGCGTATCTCCCCTCTCCATTGCGATGCGAGCAAGGAAGACGTAGGGGCTGTCGTTGCCGGCGTACTCGGGGAAGAGCTGCTGGGCGTGCGAAAGATGCTCCTCAGCGAGGTCGAGGCGGCCGTCATTCAGGAGTCTCACGCCCAGCGCGAGCCGGGCAGTGAAATCATCGGGGCTTCCGGCAATTCTGGCCTCGAGCTCCTCGAGCGGGGGCGTGTTGCCGGCGGTTCGGTGGCCGGCTTCCTCCAGGCGTTCGGCGGCGGGGTGCAGGGCTGCCAATGGCCCTGCGAATCGTTCCTCTACATAGGCCCTGAATCGGTCGTCGAGCTCCTCCATCTCGATGCCTAGCTCGTTGCGGAAGATCTCCTCGGTCGAGCTCCCGGCACGGTAGCCCTCGAGAATGGCGAGGATTGCGGGGAAGCCCCAGTCCCGCTCAATCAAGTGACATACCAGGGCCGCTTGGTAATAGGAATAGGCAATCTGCTGCGGGTATCTCGGCCGCACGAAACCGTCGGTGAGACGGCTGACCGGATGGAGCTGATCGGTGAGGAAAGCGAGCAGGAATCCCGGCGATACATCGCTGCCCCATCCCGGGCGTGCACGATGCTCTTCGTATACCGATAGTCCCTCGCTGAACCAGCGAGGGATCCGGTGATCCGTCACTCCGAGTGTGATCGTGTGGCCGATCTCGTGCCAGACGGTTGAACCCCAGTTGAACTCGCCCGAGGGTCGAGCCGATGGAGAATCAATGGCGATGACGGGGCCGAAAGACACTCCCAACGCTCCTAGCCCGGCCAGACCAATCGTCCGCACCGAGAAGTCGGCGTGGCTCGGGTAGACCTCGATGCGAACCGGGGTGGAAGGCTCGAACCTGTAGCGCTCGGCAAGACGATCGTATGCCTCGTCAGCGAGATCGCCCAGATAAAGAGAGATCAGATCCGACTCAGGCGCCTCGATCATCATCTGAAATCGCGTCGAGTTGATTTCCTCGTAATTCGGGAAAGTATCGAGAAGATCAAGCGTGTTCTTGTTCCAGACATTGAAGGGGTCGCCGCGAAACGAAGCTTCCAGATTCTCGCGCCCCGCCTCAATCTCGCCCGTGCGCAGCTGGTTCAAACCCAAGAGTCCATAGCCGCGCCACGATCGAGAGTCGAGATCGACGGCGCGCCCGGCAAACTCCACCGCCTGCGCGTATAGCCGGTTCTGCACGCAGAGGTCGGCCAGCGTGTTGTAGAGCTCCGCATAGCGCGGGCCGATCTGCAGGGCGCGGTCGCGGGCAGCGATGAATTGCGCTTCGTCACGCGTCAAGAAATGGACTGCCGCCATGACGGCGAGCGCCTCGAGGGAGGAGGGGTTGATCGCCAGCGCACTCTCGGCCGTCGACTGCGCTTCGCGCCAACTCTCGGTGCCCAGATATATCTTCGCCATTTGGAGGTGGGCGGGAACGGAGCTCGGGTTGACCTCTAGAGCGTGCTGGACCAGGGAGGCGGCATCGGGCTCGCCGTCGAAGTCCATGACTCGCGACATCGCCAAGAGGGCGGCCGAATGGTCGGGATTGATCGCGAGTACATCGCGCAGGATCTTGCCGGCCTCGGTGCTGTTGTATTTGTCGAGGAGCAGCTCCGCGAGGCGAACCCGCGGCTCGAGGTCCGAAGGATCGGCGGTGATCGCTTCATCGAGAGTCCTGACGGCATCGTGGAAAAGCTGCGGATCATCGCGCCCCAGATAGACGCACGCGATGGCTACGGCAGTGAGGTCCTCAGAGGAACGGGCAATTCCTTCGTTGTAGGCGTCGATGAAACGGCCAAAACGACCCATCGCGGTGTCAATTTCACCGCGCCGAAAGAGGAGAACCGCCAGGTTGAGCTCGGCAGAGAGGAGATCGCGCGCCCCGCCGTTGATCGCAGCCCGATAGGCATCTTCCGCTCCTTCGAGATCTCCCTTCAGATAGAGGGTCTCGCCAAGGGTGTTCCAGAGGTCCGGAGAGTCCGGATTCGCCTCGACGAAGAAGCGCGCCGCCTCTTCGGCTTCGTGATAGCGGCCGACCGAGAGGAGTGCCCGCACCAGCCCGCGATGGTCCTCAGGCGTGGCGCTGTTGCCGCGAGCTCGCTGCCGGTAGATCGAGATCGCCTCTTCGTACTGACCGGTGCGCAGGGCGGCGATGGCCGGATCTCCCTGCAGCGGCTGTACGGCTGCTGATATCTGGGCGGCTGGAGCAGTCAACATCACGAGGCCTACCAGAAGGATTCGCAGTCCCACCACAGTCGCTGCCGATCCATCTCGCTGGGCCGTCACTGAGAGCCCCCTCCAGATGCTCCGCCCTTTTCGCGGATGGCGCGTTCGGTCAGGGCGAGATCAACGAGCAGGGACTCGAGCTCGGTCATGTAGACGTCGGGATCCATCGTGTCCTTGATACGCCTGAGCGCCTCGATCCGCTGCTCCAGGGCGAGCTTCTGTTGGTACAAGGTGCGCAGCTCGGGATCATCGCTCTGCGCTCCACCGGGCTGAAGCTCGGATGCAGCGAACCCGGGATCGCCGGCGAGGAAGAAGCCCCTCGACAGGGATCCGTCCCCCTCTGCGGGCTTGGGCTCATGGCTGCCCTCAGCGTCGCCGTTGTCGTCGAGCAGGGCGGTTTCCGTGAGCATGCGCCCTTCACTGTCGTAGAAGCGCTGCACCTCGGCAATCGCGTAGTTGTAGGCCTCCAGAAGGGAGACGCGATCGTCCTTGTCGAGATCTGCCACGTCCTGGCTATAGGCCTCGATGAAGTAGCCTGCGAACACCGTCTCGTTGTTCTGGCGCCCATCGCGAGTCGCGGTAATGATGGCTCGATTCGGCCCTGAGAGGGCCGCCACGAAATCGCCGCTAGAGCTCGTGGTGTTGACCAGGGCGACCGTCTGTTCTGGGAATAGGTCGAGGAGGCGAGCGAAGTCGGCAGCCGTAAGGTCGGGTCCGGGTAAGTTGATACGAGATTTCCCGCCGCGAGTGCTGCCGTGGCCGATCAGCACGATGGTGATGCGATCGTGGGGCTCGGCACGGGCGGCGAGGTTGCGCAGAGACGCTTCGATGGTCGCGGCAGTGGAGCGGCCGTCGATACGCTCAGGGTCGTGCTCTATATCCTCCGCCAGGTACGTGATTCGTGCGGGCGGTATTCCCATCACCTCCTCGGCTGCGGTGATCAAGCTGACCGCCCACTCGTGGAAGGACTCTCGGTACTTCTGTTCGCCACTGAGGCCGCTGATGATGACGAGGTGAGAGTTGCGATCGGCAAGCTGTGGGGAGGTGATTCGCCGGGGAGCATGATCCAGCGCGGCGGCGGGCGGCGCGCTGGGAGTGGCCACAGCTGTGGCTCCCAGCAGGAAAGCCGCCATGGGCAGAGAGATCATCGCCTTGATCACGCCAACCCCCTGAGCTTGCGGTAGCTCCACTCGACTCCGATAAGGATGATCAGCGATAGGAACAAAATCGGCATGTCCCAGAGATCCTTGACCTCCAGAACCGTGGTGCCACCCTCGGAGTGACCGATATCCTCCGGCAGTGCGGAAACCGTGTCTGGGGTGTAGAAGCGGCCACCCGTTTCGTCGGCGATTCGCTGCAGGAGCGGCGCGCGCATCTCGGCATCGAAATACTCGGAGCTGAGATCCGCCACCTCGATGTGAGAAATCTCCTGGCCGAGGATGTCGCCGTTGCGACGGGCCTCCACATGAATCTCGTAAAAGCCGAGCTCTCTCGGCGTGAAGATGGCCTGGTACTCACCGTCCGCCTCGAGCGACCAGTCCATCGGTAGCCCTTCCTCCAGGCCCGCAGGAGAGACCACGCGCGCTGTGACCTGCGAGTCGTTGACCTCGATATAGGTCTCATCCCGCACCGATGCCGTCACCCTGACCGGTTGCCCTGGAGCGTAGCGATCCCTGGGGGTCGTGAGCTCGACCTGGCCCGGCACATCCTGCACCAGCCAGCGCAGAAGCTGCCGCCAAAGGGTCTCGTGGGTCATGTCCTCGAGCGGAATGTCATGGTGCATCTGCCACAACCAGGAGTCCTGCGGAGTGAAGGCCAAGGCCTTGCCGCGTCCGTACCGCTGGTGTGCCAGGACGATCTGCGGCTCCGGCAGTGTTTCGCTCGTGCCAGTCAGCAGAGTCACCGCGCCCGGCTTTACCGAGAAGATCAGATTGCTCACGGTGAGTGGGGGCAGCTGCCTCCAGTGCTCGCGGTTCTCCTCGAGTGTATCGGCGAGCTGGATAACCGGGTGGGTCATGCCGAACAAGGTGGGCTGGATCTGGATCTCCGTGGCCGCGTGGGTGTCGGACGCGGCCCCATCTTCCGGCAAGACCTCGCGCAGAACCACGGGCAGGACCTCGGCGATCGGGCTGCCGGCGTAGCCGCCTTCGGCAAATGCGCTGTGGCCACCAATCATCAAGAGGCCGCCGCCACGCTGGCTGACGAAATCTGCCACCATCCGCTGCTGGCCCGACGTCAACAGATGTGCACTGACGTTTCCCAGAATCAAACCACGATATTCGTAGAGCTCCTCACGCGATTTGGGAAAGCCACCGAACAGCTCATCCTCGTCGACAATATCCAGGCGCAGGAATTTGTTCTCTGCGGTTCCCTGCAACACGGTCAGCTGCAGGTTGTGGTCCTCACGGAGGGCGCGGCGCAGAAAGGCGACATCGTGGCGCGGCATGCCCTCGTAGTAGAGGATCCGGTTGGCTCGATCCTGCACTGACACCAGCACGTCTCGCTGGTTGTTCTGAGCCACCATCTCGCCCTCCTGCGGAGCGATGCGAACGCTGAACACTCGTGGTCCCGCCTCTTCGGCAGTGAAGGATGCCTTCACCACGGTCGAATCACCTTGCCGGGGCAAAACGACATCTTGGGTGCTGACGATGCCGCTGCTGTCCTCGACGATCAAAACGACCGTGGCGCCGCCGAAGCCCTTGTGCTCGATGACGACGTCGACTCCGACGGAGGATCCGGCTAGAACCGTCCGTGGAACGTCGATCCGGTTGATCTCGATATCGCGTGAGAAGCGCTCGATCCCGAGGCCGATGGGAAATACAGGCACGGAGGCGGCTCGCAGGCTCTGAATGGAATCGGAGAGGCCGCCTAGCGCGTTATCGGCACCGTCGCTCACCAAAATCAGTCCCGCGAGGGGCACGGATGCGAGCTCCTGCCGTGCCCCATCCATCGCCATTCCAAGGTACGTCTGATGTCCGGCGTAGGTGAGCGACTCGACCCCATCAACACGCTCGAGCAGGTCCGAAAAGCTGAAAAAGCGCAACTTGAAGCTCTCGGAAAGGGCGTCGAGAAGCTCTGTGCCTTCCGCACCGAAGGCTTGGGCGACGAATTCGCTGCGCGGAAGCTCATCGCGATCGGCAATCTGCATGCTCTGGGAATTATCGATCAGGATGCCGACGAAGTTCTCTTGAGGAATGGCAACTGAAACGACCAGCGCCGGTTGCAGCAGGCAGATGAGCAGGATCACCAGCACCAGAGTGCGCAACGACGCGAGAACGATGCGATCGATGGGCCTGCTCTTGCCCCCTACCTTGCGATAGCGCACGACGGCCAAAATGCCACCAACCAGCAACACTGCTGCCAGCGCCATGGATGGCCAAGCGGCGGAGAGCACGAATGTCCCCTGTCGGAAGATGTAGGGGCTGTACTTGAAGAGCAGTTCGAAGGTGGAGTCGCTCATCGAGTTGGCCGTGGTTGACGTGTGACGGGTCTGCCGCGCATCAGTGGCTCAGTGCGTAAATGATCGTATTGACGGCTAGTTGGTAGGCGAAGGTCGAGTAGGGCAGGGGATAGTACGGGTCTTCGGCCCACTCCCATGCATCGCCCAGGTCGGTATTCCAGTTGATCACCACCAGCAGGCGCCCCGCATCGTCGAAGATTCCCCGCACGTGTGGAACATAGCCGTCCCTTTCCCATGTGACTCCACCGTACCGGGCGACTCTGACGCTGGGAACCTGCAGAAGCTCGTCGATTGTGTAAAAGGTGCTGAAGAGGGGATGGTCCATTGCGACCTCGACGATCGGGTGCTCGGGCAGCACGCGGCGAATCTCGTACTCGAAGTTCTGCCACTCATAGGTGCCCCAGAAGTCGTCGATCATTAAAAAGCCGCCGGCGAGGAGGTAGGATCGAAGAGCTTCGACCTCGGCTTCTGTCAATGACATGTAGCCGACCTCGAGCGCGTAAAGAAAGGGGAAATTGCGCAAGTCGGGATCGGTCAGGCGCACGGCGTTTTCGGCCTCATATGCGTCGATATTGGTCAGGCGGCGCAGGCCCCAGAGGAACTGGCGATCTGCCTTGGGGAAGTCGATGGCCCAACTGCCCATGCGGCGATATCCATAACCGCTGTAGATTGCGCGGGTGAAGTAGAAGTCGCGGGGACCGCCACTGTCGCGAAGGCGAGAGCCGCGCAGGTAGAAGTCTTCCGGGGGGCGGAATTCCCGTGGAAATCCCTGCTGTGCAGAAATCACCGCCGCCATCGCGTTCTCGATCGGAACGGTTGGGCTCAGGGCGCCCCGGCTGCTAATGTCGGAGGACGATATCCCACGGCGAGGCACCTGAGTCAGGCCAGCACGGCGATGCGAGGTTCGCGCAGCGGATGCCTGTCGACCGGACGCAAAGCCGATCGCCGTGGTGGCCGAGATCAGCACGCACACCGTCGCTAGTGCAGTCGCCTTGAGCTGGCTGTACTTCATGCCATGCCATCTATGGGGATGGGGTCAAAAACCGGCATTCAGGTGCTACGAGTCGGGGAGTATTCCTGAAGAGCGTGGAATCTATCATATCTTGCCGTAGCGGCCACAGTAAGCGCGTAGAGCCGGCCCGGGTAAGCCTGGATCAATGTCAAAAAGAGGATGCCCGCATCGACAATGGAAGATGAAATCAAAGTCAAATTCGTAGTCTGCTCTGCCTGCGACCAGGCATTTCGCGTGCACGAGTTGCCCCGACGTGAGCACGAGTTCGAGACCGACGACGGCGGGTACCTAGTTGTCTACGACTATCACTGCCCCCAATGCCAGGCGAAGCTGGCGTCTTGGGGCACGACCTAGGATGCGAGCCGTGATCCAGCTCACTGCCTACCTCCGTCGCATCATCGAGTGACTCAGGCTCGCATGGGCTGCAGCTTCAGGTAGGAGAGTGTTCGCCACAGCCACTCGAACGGGCCGAACCTGAAGTGGCGCAGCCAGATGACCGAGAACGGGATCTGAAAGGCCCACACGGCAAAAACGATGAAGATCTGGCCCACCCGGCTGACCTCACCGAAGTGGCCGAAGCCGTGACCATAGAAGATCGTCGTGCAGATGAGCGTATGCATCATGTAGTTGGTCAAGGCCATTCTGCCGACGGCTTCGAGGGCTTGCTTCGCGCGCGGCAGGCCGTCGCGCATACATGCCAGCATGATCATGCTCACCCAGCCCATGCTGACGAAAAGGCTGCCCCAGTAGTTGGCGATCCCACCGAAGAAGAAGCGGGACATGTCCCACGCCTCGGCGAAATTGCGATGCCCTCCGTACATGACAACGGGCAGTCCTACCCCGATGGCGAGTGCGATCGACGTCCAATAGAAGCGCGGCGACCTGGCGGCACTGAAGACACCGAGCTTGAACAGCGCCATGCCGATGAGCATGAGGCCGCTGGCTCTCCAGAAAGACCAGAACACAAGGGCACCCGTGTGCATTCCCAGGGCGGCCGGCACCCGGCTCTGCATCTGCTGCCTCCAGCTTCCCTGATAGTTGGAGACCTCGTTCTCGATGGCTTCGGGGGATAGCCGCCAAGCCTGACTCTCCATCTCTTGGAGCTGCTCTTCCGGCCAGAAGGGCATCGTGTAGCCGCCCATCAAGGAGAGGGCGGGAGAGACGGAAAGCACGATCAGGCCGACGATCAGCAGCGGTGCCGGGCGTAGCTTGCGGAACCAGTATACGAAGAGGCCACAGAAGCCATAGGTGAACAGGATCTCAGCGTGCCAGAGGAGGTAGGCGTGCATGAGGCCGAAGACGATCAGCCAGAACATACGGCGATAGTGCAGCCCGGTAGACTTCCTGCCCGCTGCCTGAGCGCGCTGCCACATCAGAACGATGCCGGCACCGAACAGCATGGAGAAGATGGTCATGAACTTCTGGTCGGCGAAGAGGTGACTGAGATACCAGACCAGATAATTGGCACCCTCGAGGTTGCCGAAGGCAGAAGGGTTGAGGTAGGCGGCGCCGATCATCGAGAAGGCCTGGATATTCATTACAGAGGATGCCGAGGACGGCGAAGCCACGCAGGATATCGAGGGTGACGATGCGCTCCCCGGCTGAGACCGGGCTCAAACCCCGCAATTGCGCATCCTGGGGCGGTCCGGAGGAACGGTTCACTTCTGCAGGCTCGTCGATAGGGGACATTCGGAAGACCTCGGTGTGGCCATCATTGGCCCATCGGACGGGTGTCGCAGTTGGATGAAATCCCGATCATGAGCGTAAATCGACGAAGCCACAGAACCTATGCTTCCGTGACGAATGGTCGATGCCGCTATGGAGCGGTCGCGAGCACCCGACTAGTGGGGCCACTCTAGTCCGGATTTATCAACGGATCGCGGCTGCGCGAGTCTAGCTACTTGATCAGCAGGATGCGCTGGTTCACGGGGTAGAGCCACTCGATGCCGCGCTCGGTGACGATGGCATCGTCCTCGAGCGGAATCCTCACCTTCTTTCCGCCCCATTCGGGTGCCGGCGTATAGGCGAACAGCTCGATCGAGAGGATATTCGTGGGCCGGATCTCGAACTCCAAGCGCTTGGGGTTGAACCACGCGATCGACGGACCGATGCCGTGCCCCGTATTTCCAACCGAGTGGCAGCCGATGATCACCTCGGTGCTGTCATCGTCACGGGTCTGGTTGAAATTGGCCATCATCGAGAACCCGGCATCCTCGATCTTCATGTTCAGCACCTCGAGGGTATCGGCGGCCGTGCGGCCAACGACGATGTTGTCCCGGATTACATCCCTGACCTTCATCGCCTGATCGAATGCATGCTGAATCCCGGCTGGCGCGGCCGTCTCCCCTTCCTCGAGAACGTAGGCGATGCGCTTCATGTCGTTGTGGAAGTTCATCAAGCCCACACCCCAGTCGATCATCAGGAGGTCACCACGCTGAATGATGCGATCGGTGGTGACGGCCTCGATGCCCTCAGGACCGGTGATGTAGATCGAGGGCATGTCAAAAGAGGTGTCGAGGCCACGCACTCGGATCTCCTCCATGATCCACCAGCCGACGTCCTCTAGGGTTGTAACCCCCGGCGTGATCACCTCGTTCGAGAAGGCACGCTCCGCGAGATGGCGCGAGAGCTCAGCGGTCTCACCAAAGGCAATGATCTCGGTGGCGACACGGCGAGAGCGGAAATCCGAGATCAGCTTCTCCGCAGACACCAGACGCGAGGCGTAGGGCTCGCCCAGGGCCTCGATCAGGCTCAGGTAGCTGGTATGCGAGAGACCATCTGCCGCGCCGATGTTGTCAGCCATATTGACGGCGATCGTGCCGGGGTCGCGCTCCGTAACGAACTCCCTGATGTCGAATTGGCCGGTAATGATGTCGTAGGCGCCACTCTCCGACAGGAAGTAGCCGTCGGCGCCGAGTGCGGCTCTCTCGATCCGATGCTCGCCGCGGTCCGTGAAGATGTAGTAGGCGGTGCCGCCGATATAGCCGCGCCCGAGATCTTCGTAAAGGGGATCATGGAGCCCCTCGCGCATCACCGTGATCCACATGTCGACACCGTTTTCGCGCATCACCTCAGGGAGAACGTAGTCGAACTTGTCGCGGCGGATTTGCGCCATCATCTCCCAGCGCCTGCGCGCTTCCTGGGCCTGGGCACCACCAGGGAGGACAACGGGCGCGCTGAGGGCAAAACCCAGGATCAAGACGAGTGGAAACGCCAAGCGGCGAATCCGGGTTTGCGCTCTTGATCGTGACGGTGTGAGTGACTGGGGCGACGTCATGGAGCACCTCCGGGAGACGATGGCGAGGAGAGCGGCTACACTTGCGTCGATATTGCGACGCTGATTCCTCACCCATTGTATCAAGCAGGCCGTGGTGAGAATGCGGTGGGTGTGGGAGGTAGGACCTTTGGGCGAGGGCAAGGAGGGACGACGAGGACCATGAAGCTGGCACATACGATGATCCGGGTACGTGATCTGGACTCTTCGATCGACTTCTACACGCAGTTCCTCGGTTTGAGTGAGTTGCGACGCAAGGATCTGGGCGACGCCGTCTTGGTGTTTCTCGCCGACGACGAGGAGCATCATTTTGTCGAGCTGACCTACAACAAGGATGGGCGAGACTACGAGCTCGGCACGCAGTTCGGACACCTGGCGTTCACGGCAGATGATCTGGACGGCGTGATCGCCGAGGTCGAGCGCCGGGGCTGGCCGTATCGGGGTTCGCGGCCGGAGACAGGCTCACGCTACATCTTCATCAAAGACCCCGACGGCTACGACATCGAGATACTGCAGGCGAAATAAGCGGCCCCTCAGCAGGCCGGCCTGCAGCACACCACCGCCTGCTACGCGAACGGGTCGAACGGGTTAGTGCGTTCCGGCCTTGGCGCTGTCCGAGTGGCCCGCAGTGAGATCTTGGCCATTTCCTCGATCCTGTCGAAGTTGCCGCGCTTGATCTCGTCTGGAATGAACAACGTGGCCACGAATCCCACCGCGAAGACTCCGGCAGCGAGCCAATCTCCGACGTTCGTCTCGTCGACACCGTTGGTCGGGACAATACGGAGAAAGGGCAGGGGGCCAAGCATGGCACGGACATACTGAGGTCCGCCGCCGGGAGCGGGAAACAGCTTCTGCAGCTTTGCTCCAGCGCGGTGGGCACGGAGCATCTCGGTAGCCGTATGGGTTCCGGGCATGGCTGCAACGTCCATCGATATGGCTTCTGAGATCACTGCTTCATCAACCACCGGTGAGACGATAAACCTGGCACCCGCGTCGACCGCGCGCCGAGCATCCTCGGGCCGCAGCACCGTGCCGGCGCCTACCAGCAGGCCTTCACGCTGCGAGAACTCCTTGATCAGCTCGAAGACGCCCGGAACCGAGAGGGTGAACTCGATCACCTTGAAACCGCCGCGAACCGCTGCGTCCATGGCCTTGTAGGCAGCGTCCTGATCGTCCGTTCTGAGGATTGCCGTGGCGCGTTCCTGCCAGAGAGTGTCGAGGAATTGATCGGGGGTCATTTGCTTCTCCATAGTGGGATTGAGTTGGCTGTTAGCATGCCAGAAAGGGTGCGCCGTGAATATCCTGTACCGATGCGACCAACACCGCAGGCTAGAGATCCTCGTCGACTGAGCGCACCTTACGTCGTGAGTCTTTCCTTCTGCCCCGCTGTCGCTTGAGCTCGAGACGCTTGCGCCGCTTGGACGCTGAGGGGCGCGTTGCCTTCCGCTCGCTACGTTTCATTGCGGCGGCCTCGTCCCGTTCGATCTGGGCCAGGCGTTCAGCGAGCCTGCGCAGAGCGTTCTTGCGGTTTTGAGCCTGCGATCGGCTGTCTGCGGCAACGACGACCAGACCTGAAGGAATGTGAGTTAGCCGCACCGCAGTTTCCGTCTTGTTCCGATGCTGCCCCCCCGGACCACTGCCGCGGGTAAACTCCACGCTGCACTGGCGCTCGATCTCCAGGAGGAGATCCTCAGAAATGCCGGGCTCCGAGCTTGGTTGCTTGCTCACGGGGTCGACTCCGCAGACAGTGATGGCCAGCAGCGTGGGGCACCCCATCGGTTGGCCCCATCACACCTTCACCAGGGCCTGCTAACAGGTAGCGAATAGCGGATGCGCTGGCGGCTGATCGAGCACCACGTCGGGGGTGACGCCGATTTGGTCGAGCAGCAGGTGATTGTAGGTGGCTACGATCACCTGCCGATCTTTGGCAATTCTATTGAGGATTTGCCAGAGCTGCACGCAACGGCTCTCATCGAGATATGCAAAGGGCTCGTCGACGATGAACGGGGGACGGATGCCCAGGTTGGAGAGGAAGCCGGCGCCACCGATACGAATCGCCAGCAGGGCAGCGTGATATTCGCCGTATCCGAGTGGCGGACACTCGAGCGGCACCTCACGCTGATCCACCTTGATCGTGGGATTTTCGAGACTTTCGTCGAGCACGAAGGGACCCATTTCCCCGGATGTGAGGCCAGCAAGAGCGTGTGAGATCGAATCGATGAGACGTTGCTCGTCGTGTTCGCGGTACTCAGCGCAGGCATTGTCGATGAGGTCAGACGCTCGCTGGAGGGCTGCTTGACGATCGCGCACCTCCTCGAGTCGTGCGCGGGATTTGTCGAGCTGTCGCTTTGTTGCAAGCGGGCTCTGCGCCAAACGACCCACCTCCACGACCGCACGTTGGGCGTCGGTGAGCTCCTCGAGAAGCTCGTCACGGCCCTGACGCCGCTCATCGAGAGTGATCTCGAGTGCTTCGAGACTCGAAGGGGATGGGCTTGACTCTGAAGCCGAGTCCGGCAGCGAACCGTTCTTGCCCATGTTCTCGAGGTCCTCCCTGGCGGCGATAATCGCTCTCTGCACTCGCCGGAGAAGCTGCTCGGGCTGCGTCGGGATCGATGCCTTCGACCACTTCTCGAGAATGCCCCGCGCGATGGCGGCCACCGCGGCGATCTCTTCCGAGGCATCGTCGATCCTGGACTGCTCCCCCGCCAGCCCTTCGAACTCCTGCACGAGCTCAACGAGGCGCGCTCGTCTCAGGTTCTCACCGTCCGGAATGTTGGCAACGAGCTCCGAGAGCTTCTCTATTATCTCGCTGAGCTCGCCCTCGAGTACTTGAACCTCCTCCTCGAGCCGAGCTCTATCGCTCGTAGCACTGCGCTGCCGGACCAGAAGCACGGCTACCGCGGCGAGACCCAGCAAGCTCAGAACGATGGCGACTGAGCCTAGGCCGAATTGCCAGGCCGGAAGACCGCTTACCGCCAGCAACGCCGCAGCAACGATCAGTACCGGTGGGGGAGGGACGGCTCCGTGCAGGTCGTCTCTGATCTTGCTGATTGCCTTGCGCTGATGCTTGCGATCTCCCCAGAGCTCCTCGATGCGTTCGGCGCGGCTCTTGAAGTCATCCGGGAATTCCTGGTGCGTGCCTTGGGCGGGCGCATCATCCTTCTTCATGCCCTCGAAGGCTGCGATGGCTCGTTCCAGGTCGACCTCGATGCCTTCGAGGTCGCGCAATCGCTCCTGGGTCTGCTCGATCTCGAGATCTTCGGCACGTTGATTCAGAAGCGGCTTGCGCTCCTGCTCGAGCAATTCAATTTCCTTGTCGATCTTGTCGAGGTCTTGTTCGAGACGCTCGGCCTGCTCCGCTAGCGCTTGGCGACGGGAGTCGATCTCGTCGGCCTGGCCGAGGCTCATTTCCAGCGCTGCTATCCGCTCCTCGAGCTCCTTGATGGATTGTTGGTCCGCGTCAGGCTCCTCGTCTGCACTGGGGTGACCGATCTGCCACGATCGGGTGGCTGCGGCAAGTTTCAGGCGAGCCGCATCAGCACGCGTATAGGTAGTCGCGGCAACTCGTAGGATTTCGTCACTCAGACGGGTCCGCAGTAGCTCTCCCTGCAGCAGGCAGGAGGTGCTCTCGTAGAGACGCCTGTCATCAAAACCGAAGAGTCCCGTCAATTCCTCTGTGATCTGCTGATGAGACGGGATGTCGAGAGGGTCCTCATTGTCGTGACCCCAAGACTTTGTTTCTCCCGCCGGGGAGGTGATCGCCAGAAGCGAGTCAGCAAGGTTTCGATCGATCCTCCATGTGCCCCATTCATTATCAACCAGCTCAACCTTCAAGCGCATTCCGTTTCCAGCCCAGGGGCGTCGGTCCTCGAGGATATTGCGGTCGTCGGGCAGGTTCTCATCGAAGCCGAAGACCGCCCGTACGAGTGCCTCGATGAGAGTCGTCTTTCCGCTCCCGTTAGACGCCGCGATCACCACCGGGCTTTGCTTGATGGGCAACTTGATGGAGCGGTCGTGGCATCCGTACTGCAAATCGATGCTGGAAAACCGAACGCTACCCATCGTCATACCCCCAGTTCCTTGAGCACGATGCGCAGGGCACGATCCTGTAGTGTTTGTTCAGCGGCGTTTTCGGCGGTATCGATTCTGTCGCGATTGAGCCGAACCACGTGACCCAAGATAGTGTCTCTATCGGCAATCTCACCGACACGGCCTGAGAGCGAGTACGTACTCCTATCGTTGACCAATGCGTGGCCGAGCCGGCCACAGAGCTCTGCTCTCACAACGTCGGCATCGAGGGGAAACACCGGCGTTCCGACGAGCTCGACCACGGGAATTGCTCCAGTGCTGCCGCTTTCGGCGATGGCCTCGGCAATCTGCATCTCGCTGCCATAGGGAGTGACGTCGAATGTGCCCACATTGACAACCTCGGCAAGTCCTGAGCTGTTGAGCTCAACTCGAGGCGGCAGATCTGCTTCCACCTCGACATCGAGGAAGCCCCGCTGGCCCACCTCTCCCGCGTCAAGCGCTGCAAACGATCCCGCGTTGCAGGCCGGGATCCGGTTGCTGGGGTCGAGATCGAGAGGGGAGATGAAGTGATGGCAGCCCCCGAGCGCGATGTAGTCGACATCCAGAGCGGCGAGTTGTTCACGTTTGACGTGCAGGAGAGAGCGCTCGGCGGCGGGGCCGTCCTGAGCGTCATCGACCTGGGCGTGCAGGAGAACAACGTGAATCCCATGATCGTCGCTACGCTCGAAGGTCGACAGCGGATCCTCAACCTCGGCGGGATCGAATGCGATTCCGTAGACGTGGAGAGGGCCGGCCTCCGTCTCCACCGACACCGGAGAGCCAAACGCTGGATCCTTGAACACGATGGCATCCGCCAAGGGTTCGCTGTAAGGGTTCGGGCGCAGGGATGCGCTGTCGTAGTCGCCGGGCGCAATGAAGACGTGGCGACCATCGAGCGTGAGACGATCGATGACATCGAGAACCGCCGAGCGTGCATCGGGCCCTGGATCGGGACGATCGAATAGGTCCCCCGCGATCAGTACGGCCTGTGCCTCGAGGTCGGCGGCCACGGCGGGAAGGCGGCGGAATGCCGCTAGGTGAACTTCCCGGCGAATGGTGGCAAGGCCGCCGAACTCGGAGAAGCGTTCACCCAGATGAACGTCAGCTAGATGCAGCAGACGAACCATCAGCCAGTTGAGCCTCTTTGGGGCGTCAGGGGACCCCGAGCGCCTATCTGAACACAGAAAAACGCATTTCTAGTCAACCTACAGTAGTTGAGGCTCGCATGGATTATGGATCCACATCAACCCTTATCTCAAAGGAGCAGGGGATAGTTTTGAACAACCTGTGCAGATCAGCTCACCGCCATACGACGCAGCACCGTGTGCAGGATTCCGCCATTCCTCAGGTACTCGATCTCGACGGGGCTGTCGGCGCGGCACACGGCTCCGAATCGTGTCTCTCCGCCATCAGCGGAGCGAGCGATGACCTGGACTTCCTGCCGCGGCGCCAGGTCGAGAGGAACCTCAATGCCGTAGATCTCGGTGCCGTCGAGGCCGAGAGTGTCGGCGGTTTCTCCATCGACGAACATGAGCGGCAACACTCCCATGCCGATCAAATTGCTGCGATGGATGCGTTCATACGATTCGGCGATTACTGCTCTGACGCCGAGCAGAAGTGTTCCTTTTGCCGCCCAATCTCGGGACGATCCCATCCCGTAATCCTTGCCGGCGATGACGATCAAGGGTACTCCCCGCTCTCGATAGCTCAGGCTGGCCTCATAGATCGTCTTGATTTCGCCATCAGTGAAGTCCGTGGTCCAGCCACCCTCGGTGTCGGGAGCCAGCCGGTTGCGTACTCTGACGTTGGCGAAGGTCCCACGCGTCATTACGTCGTGGTTGCCGCGCCTCGAGCCATAGCTATTGAAGTCATCCTGCCGCACTCCCCGTGAGATCAGGTACTGCCCCGCAGGGCTCTCCGGCGCGATCGCACCCGCCGGACTGATGTGGTCGGTGGTCACCGAATCCCCCACCTTCACCAGGCACCTGGCGGCCTCGATGCTCTGGACGGGGGTAGGGTCGGGGGACATGTCGACAAAAAACGTAGGCTCCTGAATGTACGTGCTCTCTGCCGACCACTCGTAGTTCTGGCCGCCAGCCGTCTGAACGGCCTTCCACTCGGGAGAGCCCCCGGCAAATATCCCGGAATAGTCCTCGACGAACTGCTCGGTGCGGACAGACCTGGCGATCACCTCTTGGATCTCACGCTGCGTCGGCCAGATGTCCTCGAGGAAGACATCCTCACCATCCTGGTCCTGACCCAGTGGCTCGCGGACCAGGTCGATATCCACGGTGCCCGCGATCGCATAGGCGACAACGAGAGGCGGGGATGCCAGGTAGTTGGCCTTGATGTGCGCGTGAATACGGCCCTCGAAGTTGCGATTGCCGGAGAGCACCGAGGCAACGACCAGGTCCTGTTCGCGTATTCCTTGCTCGACGGCCGCGGGGAGCGGGCCGGAGTTGCCGATGCAGGTCGTGCAACCATAGCCAACGACATAGAAGCCGAGCGCTTCAAGGTCCTCGATCAGGTCAGCCTCATTGAGGTAATCGGTCACGACCTTAGAGCCCGGAGCCAGGGAAGTCTTAACCCAGGGCTTGCGTCGCAAACCAAGTTCGTTGGCCTTCCGGGCCAGAAGCCCGGCCCCGATCATGACACTCGGATTCGAGGTGTTCGTGCAACTCGTGATGGCCGCAATGACCACGGCACCGTCCCGTAAGTCAAACTCCTCGCCCTCATGGCGCACCGAAGCATTGCCGATGCTCGGGGTGAAGGTAGTGCCGAGGGCATCCTGCCAAGTCTCTTTCATGTCGGAGAGGGCGATGCGGTCTTGCGGACGCTTGGGGCCGGCAAGCGCTGGCTCAACCGTGCTCAGGTCGAGCTCGAGCGTGTCCGAATAGGTAATTTCTCTGTTCTCATCTCGCCACAGCCCCTGCGTCCTGCAGTACTCTCGAACCGCGTCCTGTAACTCGGCTGGGCGGCCACTGAGATCCAGGTACTCGAGAGTCAGGTCGTCGACCGGGAAGAAGCCTGCGGTGGCGCCGTACTCGGGCGCCATGTTGGCGATGGTGGCACGGTTTGCTACGGGCATTTGATCCAGGCCGGATCCGAAGAACTCCACGAACTTGCCGACGACCCCGAGTTGCCTGAGCATCTGCGTGACCTTAAGCACCATGTCGGTGGCCGTCGAGCCCTCCGGGAGGTTGCCGGTGAGCCTGAAGCCGACGACCTCGGGGATTAGCATGTAGATAGGCTGTCCTAACATCACGGCCTCTGCCTCGATACCACCGACGCCCCAACCCAGCACACCGAGACCGTTGATCATCGTGGTGTGAGAGTCGGTTCCCACCAGGGAGTCCGGGTAGAGCGTATCGTCATCGGCCCAGACGACCTTCGCTAGGTACTCGAGGTTCACCTGGTGAACGATGCCGGTTCCCGGGGGGACGACGCGGAAATTGTCGAAGGCGGCCTGTCCCCACTTGAGAAACTCGTAGCGCTCGCGGTTGCGCTGGAACTCCTTCTCGCTGTTGATGGCCAGTGCGGAAGCACTGTTGAAGGCATCCACTTGAACCGAATGGTCGATGACCAAATCGGAGGGCACCAGAGGATTCACCTTCGCCGGATCGCCACCCATACGGAGCATTGCGGATCGCATGGCTGCCAGGTCGACTACAACCGGCACCCCGGTGAAGTCCTGCAGGAGGACCCGCCCCGGGGTGAATGGAATCTCGATGGGCACGACATTCGTGGCGTCATAGGAAGCCAACGCCTTGAGGTGATCGCCGGTGACTACATGACTATCGAAGTGACGTAGGCAAGACTCGAGAAGAACCTTGATGGTGTACGGGAGGCTCTCGACGTGGCCGAGATGGTCCAGGGCTTGGAGCTGATAGATGGTGTGCTCGCCCAAGGCCGTGCTCAGCTTGGTGCGAGCGGCTTCGCGGTAGTCGGTGCTTGCGGGCATGGGTTCCTCTCGAGCTTCGAAGGGGCAGCGGGAGCCTCTCTGGATCGAGCCAGTATCGGACGCAATCCAACTGAGGCCATTGTGCGAGAGACACAACCGTGCCCAGTGTATCGGCTCGAGAGGTCAGCGTCAGGTTGTTGCCCCGGGTGTCTCCGGACTCTACCTGGATTTCTCAACGGGTCGCGGCTGCGCGTGCGCGATGGCGCGCGATGACTGCGTTGCGCTTGATTAGAGTGCTCGACGTACTGCACGAGCACGCCTCCGCGCTCGAACCTGCGCGCGCCTTGTCCTCGCGG
>SDBT01001979.1_pt1 | contig 36751 bp, 31 predicted proteins | sample 2277101 | NCBI WGS metagenome assembly SDBT01 (sample SAMN10404973, study PRJNA504765) | marine sediment metagenome | isolation source: marine sediment core GS10_PC15, 103 cmbsf | place: Arctic Ocean: Southern Knipovich Ridge | collected 2010 | reverse complement strand
CTGGTCGTTCACGGCCGCTCCGGTTACGTGTTGTTGCCCGACCCTCATTTCATCGCCCGTCAGCTCGACGTCTGGGCGGACAGTCGCGATTTAGCGGTGCGGATGGGCGAGATCGGTGACAAGGCGACCCGCGAGATCACCTGGCAAGCGGCGTTTTCCAAGTTACTACTCCCATGAAACCGATCGTTATTGCGGCTGCCGGATTTTGTTGTGCAAGCCAACCTGGACGCGGTGAACCGCTTTGGCTTTCTGCTACAATGTAAGGAACAAAGCAAGAGGCCGGCCAGTGAATTGCGAGGAGGCACGGGCCTATGGATGCTAACCTGCGAAAAAGGGACGAATCGGGGATTCCTGTGCTGGGGACGGGGCTCTGCCCCGAAGCGCAGGCAGATGGGGTGCCTTGCACCGCTTTGGGCAGGGACTGCGAGATTTGCGAGAGAGCCTTTCCTGAAGCCAAGGCCGAGGGTCTCGAGGACCCGACCAGCAGATAGAACCGTAATCAAGTGAACTCTGCCGGAGGTAGCCCTTCCGCCACATCCTCCAATGCAGCTCGGTTGATGATCTGGATTTGATGCGGATCAGGGGTTCCGATCAGTCCCGCCTCGGCGAGACGTCGAAGGGTCCTCGATAACGTTTCACTGGTCAGGTTCAAGTGACTGGCCAAATCCTTCTTCAGCATTGGGAGCAGGGAATCTCGTCCCCCGCCGGCCCGATCGGAACGGAGCAGATGGCGTGCCACCCGGCTGGTTGCGTCTCGCAAAACGATATCCTCCAGCATCCCCAGCAGGTGGCGCACCCACCCCGACATGCTGACCAATAGCTGCAAGCACAGAGAGTGATCGTGGTGGATAGCCTGAAGAAAGTTCTCCAGCGGCAACAGGGCGCAAACCGTATCCTGAATGGCTTCGGCATTGGCGGGGCAGTCGAAGTGGCCGATGGCGGCCACCTCGGCGAACGTCATTCCTTCGTACGCCAGGTGCAATACGTGCTGCTTTCCGGTGGGAGCGTTCTTGTATATCCGCACCGCACCGCTTCCCACGATGAAGATGCCGGGGCAGGAGTCTCCCTCTTGGAAGATGGTCTCCCCGTGACGAAACCGCTTGATTCGAGCAAATTGCGCGAGGCGATCCAGCGAGTCTTCCGATAGTCCTCGGAAGAATCTGCATTGTTTAATGATATCCAGGGCTTTATCCACCATCTGAGACCATCCAAAGCAACCGGACAAAGGTGTCCGTCTTGATCCAGGTCAATGCCGCGGTCTTCGAACTACTCTATTATCTTTATTGCATCAAGCGGTGCAAGAAGGGGCAAATTTTAGAGAAGGGAACCATCCATGCTTCGTGAAATCGTAGTGATCGACGAGGAGAAATGCGACGGCTGCGGTGACTGCGTGCCCGCCTGCCATGAAGGTGCCCTCGAGGTTGTCGATGGCAAGGTCAAGCTCCTGGCGGAGCAATTGTGCGACGGACTCGGGGACTGTTTGGGTGAGTGCCCTCGAGACGCCATCCGGACCGAGAAGCGCGAAGCAGATGACTTCGACGAGGAAGCGGTAGCTGTCCATCTGAAGCAAAGAGACGTTTCGCGTTCTCATGGTGGAGCAGTTCCCAACAGTCCGTCTCCCGGTGGGGGCTGCCCTTCGAATCAGTTCGTCCAGTTGGATCCGGGACCTTCACGCGGGCAGCGGACGAAACAAGGTGATGCAACTTCCGAGCTCGGCCACTGGCCGGTTCAGCTGCGACTTCTCTCGCCCTCGGCTCCGGTTCTGCGCGGCGCCAGCTTGCTCCTTTCCGCCGACTGCGTGCCGGTGGCCTTTCCTGACTTTCATCAGGAGTTGTTGCAAGGGAGGGCGGTTGCGGTCGCCTGCCCCAAGCTCGATGACCCGCGAGGCTACATCGAGAAGCTAACCGAGATGATCCGCCTCAACGAGCTTCAGGACATCACCGTAGCCCATATGCAGGTTCCCTGTTGTTCAGGCCTTCTGATGATGGCCCTCGAGGCGCGTCGCGCCAGTGGCAAGAGTGTCCCGCTCACCGATATGGTCATTGGTATCAAGGGCGAAGTCCTTGCCCGCCGTGAAGTTCCGGATGAGGCCGTTATAAGCACGCGCTGCTGACACTACGGGCGCATACGCCATTTCCCTATAGCTGAGTGAGGGAAATAACCCTTTCGGGAGGGGGTTCTTCCCTAAAAAGGGCCCCTTTTGAGGCGGCCGGCAGAGCTTTGCGGGGCTTAAACCAAGGTTTTTGCATTAGAGTTACTGTCCGTTTATTCAGCGGATATCGGTCCGTTTCAGGCAGTTGCGCCGCTTCGTGGATTTTAGAGCGGGGCTGTGTTCATCGGGGCAGGATGAGATCGGCATACTGCTTGCAAAGGAAACTATCGATGGGCGGCCGCTGGTTGTCGCCAGAGAGGTTGTCCGATGCCTTCTTCCCCTTGGGGGAGGGTCGAGTGGAGGTGGAAAACACAACACAGCTCGAGCACAGAGTGACAGTGGAAGCAGTACCGACATCTCTAGTGGAAACATCTTGGTTACGGAGCTCAAGTACCTGTACCAGCACCCGTTGAATCGATTACAACAGCACTGATTGAACACCTTCACCTCATATCCCTCCCCTCCGGGGAGAAGGAAAAACGACAAACGAGGTCGAGCATTGAATAGGGCCTCGTTGTATCCATCCATCGCCCTCCCCCGAAGGAGTAATCACCGGTTTTCTCGACCCTTTGGCGTCGGAGGACTCTTTGATGCAAAATCTGTGGAGAGATCATGGAGACCGGGATTGATTCCAGGGACTTTGACATAAAGGAACATCCCATCCTTGCGGTGGAGCCGGCAGAGCGTCTTTCTTTTTACTGGCAAAGACAGCAACTTCAGGCGCGGAAGGGAGAGACGATTTCTTCCGCCCTCTTCGCCAACGGGATACGTATTTTCGGGCACCACCCCAAGGACGGCTCACCGCAAGGGATCTTTTGCGCCAACGGCCAATGCTCTCAATGTATGGTCATCGCCGACGGCCTGCCGGTGAAATCCTGCATGGAGCTCGCCCAACCGGGCATGAAGGTCGAGCCGGTGGAAGGTCTTCCGGAGCTTCCTCGAGTCGACGAGGCCCCGGTTTTTTTCGAGGTCCGACAGATCGCGGTCGAGTGTTTGATCATCGGAGGCGGACCTGCCGGTTTGTCGGCCGCCAATGAACTGGGCAAGGCTGGAGTTCAGACGATTCTCGTCGATGACAAGCATAAGCTGGGCGGCAAGCTGGTGCTGCAAACTCACAAATTCTTCGGCTCCATGGCCGATTGTTATGCCGGTATGCGTGGCATCGACATGGCCGACCTGCTGGAGGGCGAGGTCGAGCAGCATGAAACTCTGGAGTATTGGCTGAACACCAACGCGGTAGCGGTCTTCAGCGACCATAAAGTCGGTTTGGTTCGTGACGGTAAGGAATATGTTCTCGTCACTCCCGAGGTGCTGCTGGTGGCTGCCGGTGCCCGTGAGAAGTCTCTCATATTCAAGGGAAACACCCTCCCCGGTGTTTACGGTGCCGGTGCCTTCCAGACTCTGGTGAACCGGGATCTGGTTCGAGCAGCGGAAAAGCTCTTCATTGTCGGCGGCGGCAACGTAGGGCTCATCACCGGCTACCATGCATTGCAGGCGGGAATCTCGGTGGCTGGACTCGTAGAGGCCTTACCGGAGTGCGGAGGCTACAAGGTCCACAAGGACAAACTGGTCCGCTTTGGGGTGCCGATCTACACGTCCCACACCATCGTTTCCGCCAACGGCGAGCAAAGCGTCGAGTCGGTGACTGTTGCCCAAATCGATTCCGACTGGCAGGCCGTACCCGGGACCGAGCGCTCGTTCGAATGCGACACAGTGCTCATTGCCGTGGGGTTGGATCCGGTCAACGAGTTCTATCGCAAGGCACGGGAGTTCGGAATGAAGGCCTATGCCGCCGGCGATGCTCATGAAATCGCGGAAGCCTCGGCGGCCATGTTCTCCGGAAAGATCCAGGGCAGAGAAATGGCTCGGGCGCTGGGCAAAGACGTTGATAAAGCCCCGGCGGAATGGAAGGAAACGGAGGAAGTTCTCAAATCCAAGCCGGGAAAGACTCGCCGGGAAGAGCTTCCAGAGCAGGAGGAAGGCATCTTTCCCGTTTTTCACTGCTGCCAGGACATTCCCTGTAACCCCTGTATCTCGGTTTGTCCGATACACGGCATCACCGTGGGAGACGACATCCGCAACACACCCCGCTTCATCGGTGACGAGACTGAGGAACCGTGCAGCGGTTGTGCCCAGTGCGTGACCATCTGCCCCGGGCTTGCGGTAACCCTGGTGGATTACCGGAAAGACGCGGAGTTACCCACCGTCACCATCGCGCACGAGTTTGCCCGGGAATCCGTCAAGGCCGGCGACGTCGTCACCGTTTTGGACACGGTGGGGGGAGTGCTGGGTACCTGTGAGGTGGAAAAAGTGCGACGGGGTGCGGTGAGCGCCCCGATAGCGGGCGTTTCCGCCCCCAAGAAAAAGAGCAAGACATACAAGGTGATGGTGAAGGCACCGAAGTCCATTGCCAAGCAAATTGCCGGGATCCAGATCCAGGAGTCCGGGGTCACCGACCCGATGGATCTGTACGTGGAGCGTCTGACGGATGATACCATCGTGTGCCGTTGCGAGCGGGTCTCCGCGGGGGAGATCCGGTCCATGATTCGGGCCGGGTCCCGGGACATCAACGAGATTAAAACCGCCACCCGCTCGGGAATGGGAGCCTGCGGATCCAAGACCTGCAACGGATTGATCAAGAGGCTGTTCGCCGAAGAAGGAATCAAGATCGAAGAGGTTACCGACAACGTGAACCGGCCCTTCTTCGTCGAGGTCCCGTTGGGAGTCTTCTGCGGCACCGAGAGCCGAGAGCATGGGAAGTAACGGGCGCTATGATGTAATCATCATCGGGGCGGGAAGCATCGGTGCCCCGACGGCGTTTTTCATGGCGGACGCCGGTATCAAGACTCTCGTCATCGACAGTAACGCCAGCGTCGGTCAAGGGGCGAGCAAATCCGCCATCGGCGGAGTCCGTGCCACCCACTCCGACGTCGCCAAGATCCGAACCAGCCTGAAGAGTCTCGAGATCTTCTCCCAGTGGAAGGAAAGCCGTGGTGACGATCTCGAATGGTGCCGCGGTGGCTACTCCTTCGTGGCCTACCGCGAGCGTGAAGAGAAAATCCTGAAGGATTTGCTCAAAATCCAGCAGTCCTACGGCCTCGACATCCACTGGCTCGATAAAGATGTCCTTCTCGATGTGGTGCCCGATCTCAATCCCCAGGATTTGATAGGCGGCACTTTTTCGCCGGGTGACGGTAGCGCTTCCCCGCTGCTGGCGACACATGCTTTTTACCGTCGCGGAACTGAACGCGGAGCCGACTTTCATTTCAACGAAAGGGTTGGCGACATCCTTGTGGAAGGGGACAGAGTAAAAGCAGTCGTGACCGACAGAGGCCGGTACGACGCTCCCGTGATCATCAACGCCGCTGGTGGTGCTGCAAAGCAAGTCGGCAAGATGGTGGGACTGGACGTTCCGGTCAATCCCGACTCCCACGAGGCCGGGGTGACCGAGCCGGTGGCGCATTTTCTAAGACCTATGATCGTAGACATTCGCCCCGCCGAAGGTTCGGCCAACTATTACTTCTATCAACACCGGACCGGTCAGCTGATCTTTTGCATCACGCCCGATCCGCCGATCGTGGGGACGGATCGGCGCGAGACGTCTCAGTTCCTGCCCATGATCTCCCGCCGCATGGTTGGGGTCATGCCCAAGCTCGAGAACATCAAGGTACGGCGAACCTGGCGAGGGCTCTACCCGATGACACCGGACGGGTCGCCGATTGTGGGTAAGGCCGAGGAAGTAGAAGGATACCTCCTCGCGGCGGGAATGTGCGGCCAAGGTTTCATGCTCGGCCCCGGACTGGCGACACTTCTTGTCCGTCTGGTCAAAGACGAGTTGACCGAAGAGGATCGAGAGGTGCTGGAGAAGTTCTCACCCGGCCGCGAGTTCGCCGGCATGGAGAAGCTCAAGTAGGTTCAGCCAGGGCGGCTCTCCCGGCGATGATGCCCGAGACGATGCACTCGGGGAGATTACAGCCTCCCGGGTAAAGGTACCCGTACAGCGAGCCGAACTCGCCGGCCGCATACAACCGAGGGATGGGACTGCCGTAGGGATCCATCACCTGGCACTTGGAATTTCGCCTTGGTCCGCCCTGGGTGTTGATGATGTTGACGGTGCATTCCATGGCGTAGTAGGGAGGCTCGTCGATAGGGACCAACCGCTTTTCGTCCCTTCCAAAGTCCTCGTCCAGCCCCTTCTCGCAAAACCGGTTGTGTCTTGCCACCGTCTGCTCGAGTCTCGCCGGATCGATCTCGGTCTTCTGCGCCAGTCCCCCCAGCGTATCGCCGGTTTGTATCCATCCCTTTTCGATCTCGTCGCGGTTATCCGCGCTCCAGGAATAAAGCCCCCGTGCCAGGTTATAGGTGACAAACGGAGCCCGCCCCGCGGCCCGCTGCAACAAGATGACCGGCCCCGCTCTTCGGGCCTTCTCGTCGAAGATCAAGTACCAGGGGTGGTTGGGCCAACCGCACGCGAGTCGATCGAAGTGAAACACTTCCAGATGCTTTCTAGTATGAGCGTAGGTTTCGCTTTCATTCCTGAACCTCGAACCCTGCTTGTTTACGTTGATCCAGGCGTGGGACTTCGGATCGAGCCAGAATGCCGCCGGGAGCTCGGGAGGTTTGAAACCCACCCTGGCCCATTCCGCGGCGTTCATGTGCCACAGATCCGCGCCTACCTCCGCGACCATTTTTATGCCGTCTCCGGTGTTGTAGGGAGTGCCGGCAACCGCCACCGGCACCGGCGCCTCTTCGATATAGGTCGCAAGCATGTCGCGGTTGGCTTCGAATCCTCCTAAAGCCATGATCACCGCCTTATGGGCCTTGATGCGTATCTCCTTCTCGTCGCTTCCTGCAATGACGCCCAGTATTTCTCTGGAAACGCCATTCTGGATGAGTCTTCGTGCCGGAGTGTTGAGCATCACCTCGACGCTTTTGTGCTTTTTGACGACGCCGTCGAGGAACGCGAACAAATCTCGTCCAACACCGGTCCAGCCGTCCCGCCGGTCCATGAGGATCGCTTTATCGAGAGCCTCGACGCCGGCCAGGGCTCCCGCCCAGCGGTGAAAAACCTCGGTTACCGTGAACTGGGCTCGGCGGTCGGCGAGCCAACCTTCGAGTCCCACCCATGTCTCGGCGAAGGCTTTTGCCGTTTCGCCGTCGATGGAACCCAATCCTACAGCTTCCAGAAACCGCGCCGTCTTACCGGCATCACTCGGAACCCTGAGATATCCGGAGCTGACGGATGTGTTGCCACCCGGCTCGGGAGCTTTCTCCAAAACGAGGACCTGGTCACCGGCTTCGCCTGCTGTTATGGCGGCTGCCGCGCCGGCTCCGCCGTAGCCCACTACCACGACGTCGGCTTGCTTGTGCCACTCTTCGCCAACCGATTTTTCGGTTCGCGGTTTTCTGTTCACGGTTTCTTGCTGATCTCCCACACCTCGATCACCATGTCGGATGGATATCCGATGGGATCGAAATCGGCGGTTTCTCGCGCGACGAACCCGACCTGGTCGAAAAGCTCTTCGAGGGTCCGCGACGAGTGGTGCTGGGCTTCTCCGATGGTGTGAAAGAGGTAAACGGCGGAAGGCAAAATCACCGGGTAGCCCATTTCGTAAAGAGCGTAAGCGGTGCCGCCGCGCTTCAAACTCTCCAGGAAGGCCGCTTCCGATTGGACGATCTTCTTTCCTTGGTGCTCGATTTCTACATCGAATCGAAAGGCGGTGTGATCGCGGACGTAGCCTTGCTCATTGAGGAAAACACCCACTGCATCGATGTTTCGTTTCAGCTTCTCGAAGCTTTCTTCGTCGTCCAAATCCGCGGGGAGATCCAAGCCCAGGTGATCCTGCACCCGGCCGAAAAACTTTATCCCCACCCGTTTGGTCAGGAGCCTGCGCTCCATTTCCAGAGGAAGGTCATACAACTCGATTTGATGCTCCATTTGCTCATAAGATGATCTGAAAAAAGCGTAGGACAAGGCATCGAACTCGCCCGATTGGAGAGGCTTGGAGAATGCCTTATGGACGAAGTCGTCAACCAGCGATGTGGCTGCCTCTCGGTCGTACACCGTCTTCAAGTACTCCGAGGTCAAAGCCTTCACGTAGTCGAGATTGCCTTCATTGCCGGGCAGGGCGGACCATTCGGAAACGAGAGCCTCGGACATGAAACGCGAGAACTCTTCCCTGATGGGCCACCACTTGTGGTATTCGGGGTAAGGTCTTTCGGCCACGACTTGCTCGAGAGTCTTTTGTTGCATGGTGGATTCCATTTCCTCCTCAGCGGTTGCCGCCAGCGAGCAGCTAGAGGCTAAAAGAATGCCAAGCCCGATCCTTTTGACTTTCATAGAGAGGTCCCTCCGTGAGAGCGGAAGATATTTTAGCGAAGAGGGTTCGTGGGAATCGACGTGTAAAATAAGTTTTCTTGTCATCCGAATCACCTCGGTCTAGGATTCGTTTGTATCATACCCGAGGCAGCCGCCTTGCGCACTCTCGCTACAGTCCCGGCTTTCTCGAAATTTGGGGTGAGAGAAAAGGAGTTTCCATGAGCACGAAATATGACGCCGTCATCATTGGCACCGGGCAGGCGGGCCCGACGCTGGCCGGAAGGCTGGCCGGGGCGGGGAGGAAGGTGGCGATCATTGAACGCCGCAAGTTTGGAGGCACCTGTGTGAACACCGGATGCATTCCCACCAAGACACTGGTGGCCAGCGCCCGTGCTGCTCACGTGGCTCGACGAGCGGGCGACTTCGGAGTGAAGATCGAGGGTCCGGTTACCATGGACATGCAGAAGGTCAAAGCCCGAAAAGACGAGGTGAGCGGTGTTTCTAACCGAGGAGTCGAAAGATGGCTTAAGAACCTCGACAACTGCACCGTCTATGAGGGGCATGCCCGCTTTGAAGGGCCTCGGGAGGTTCGGGTGAACCACGAGCTTCTGGAAGCCGACCGGATATTTATCAACGTGGGGGGACGGGCGAGTCGGCCGGCGGGATTCGAGAACCCAAACTTCCTGACCAACTCCAGCATGATGGAGGTGGACTTCCTGCCCGAGCACCTGGTCATCGTAGGCGGGAGCTACATCGGCCTGGAGTTCGGTCAGATATTCCGGCGTTTCGGGAGCGAAGTGACCCTCGTGGAGATGGGACCGCGTTTGATCCAACGTGAGGACGAGGATGTATCCCAAGCGGTTCAGGAGATTCTGGAGAGCGAGGGGGTCCGAATCCGTCTCGATGCGAAGTGCATCAGCGCTCAGGAAAGAGGCGACCGCGTCACCGTCGGGCTCGATTGTGAGGGAGGTGCCCGAGAGATAACCGGGTCTCATCTGCTGCTTGCTGTGGGCCGGGTACCGAACACTCATGATTTAGGGCTGGACAAAGCCGGTGTGGAGGTAAACGAACGGGGCTACATCGTGGTGGACGACGAGCTGCGCACCAACGTTGCCGGCATCTGGGCACTGGGCGATTGCAATGGTAAAGGTGCTTTCACCCATACTTCCTACAATGACTACGAGATCGTGGCCGCCAACTTGCTCGAGAACGACCCGCGTCGGGTCAGTGACCGGATAACTGCCTATGCTCTGTACATCGACCCGCCATTGGGAAGAGCGGGAATGACCGAGGCCCAGGTTCGGAAATCCGGCCGCAAGGCCCTGAAGGCCAGCCGGCCCATGACGCGAGTCGGCCGGGCTTACGAGAAAGGTGAAACGCAAGGCTTCATGAAGATCCTGGTGGATGCGGAGACCCAGGAGATCTTGGGCGCTTCGATTCTGGGCGTCGAAGGTGACGAGGTCATTCACTGCATCCTGGATGTCATGTATGCCCGCAAGCCCTACACGGTCATCCAGAGGGCGGTGCACATACACCCGACGGTGTCTGAGTTGATCCCCACGATGCTGGATGACCTCAAACCGTTGCAATGAATAGAGTGATGGAGGCTTACAGATGGAACTAGGAATGGTTGGACTCGGGAAGATGGGCGCCAATATGACAACGCGCCTCATCAAGAAGGGTCACCGGCTCGTCGTTTATGACAGAAGTGCCGAAGCGGTGACAGCCGCTGCAAAGGAGGGCGCGTTTTCGGCCGCATCCCTCGAAGACCTGGTGGGAAAGCTGCAGTCTCCACGAGCCCTGTGGGTCATGGTTCCGGCCGGGGGCCCGACGGAAAGCGTCATAAGAGAGCTGGCCGGCCTTTGTTCCGGCGGCGACGTCATACTGGACGGAGGCAACAGCAACTACAGGGACACGGTGAGTCGAGGTGCTATGCTCCGGGAGAAGAACCTCCACTTCGTGGACGTGGGGACGAGTGGAGGCGTATGGGGATTGACCGAAGGCTACAGCATGATGGTGGGCGGCGAAGAGGAAGTCGTCGAGCGGTGTCGGCCCATTTTCGAAACCCTGGCGCCTGCGCCCGACAAGGGGTGGGGTCGTGTGGGGCCGACCGGTTCGGGCCATTTCGTCAAGATGATACACAACGGAATCGAGTACGGCATGATGCAGGCCTATGCGGAAGGCTTCGAGGTGATGAGCAAGAAGGAGGAGTTCGGACTGGATCTGGCGCAGATCGCCGACATCTGGCGAACCGGGAGCGTGGTGCGCTCGTGGTTGCTGGATCTCACCGCTGCGGCTCTGGCAGGTAATCCCGATCTAAGTGGAATCAAAGGGTGGGTCGCGGACAGCGGTGAAGGACGCTGGACGGTGGCCGAGGCCCTCGATCTGGATGTTCCGGCTCCCATCATCACTTTGGCGCTTCAAATGCGGTTAGTCAGTCGCCAGGAGGAGAGTTTTGCCGCCAAGCTTCTGGCGGCAATGCGTAACCAGTTCGGTGGACATGCAATCAAGCAGCAAGGGGGAGGCTCACATGACAGAGACTAGCAGTATCGTCATTTTGGGAGCCACCGGAGACTTGACGCGGCGCAAGCTGGTGCCGGCGCTCTACAATTTGTGCCGCAAGGGGCGGCTTTCCGGCGAGACGCACATCGTGGGCTTTGCCCGTCGAGACTGGAGCAACGAGAAGTTCCGGGATTTGATGCAGGAAGGCGTAAAGGAGTTTGCCGGCGAATCCTACGATGAGCCCGCCTGGGCCAAGTTTGTCAAGCGTCTTTCTTACGTACAAGGAAACTTGACGAAGGCCGCCGATTTCACCCGACTGGACGAGGTCTTGCGGGAGAGGGAAAAGGACAAAGACACGGCCGACCGCCTCTATCACCTGTCCATCTCACCCCAATTCTACGAGTCGGTGGTGGGGATTCTGGGCTCGGCCGGGATGGCGAGTGAAGAGCGAGGCTGGAGAAGGGTGGTGGTGGAAAAGCCTTTCGGGCATGACCTACCGTCGGCTCACTCCTTGAATCGCGCCCTTCGGTCGGTCTTTGAAGAGCAACAGATCTTCCGGATCGATCACTACTTGGGCAAGGAGACGGCACAAAACATTTTGTTTTTCCGTTTCGGCAACACCGTTTTCGAGCCTATCTGGAACCGCAACTACGTCGACCATGTCCAGCTCACGGTGGCGGAGACGGTGGATGTGGGACATCGAGCTGCATTCTACGATGGGACGGGAGTTCTGCGGGACATGTTCCAGAATCATCTGTTGCAGCTCCTGGCCATGGTTGCCATGGAGCCCCCCGCTTCTTTCCAGGCCGACGCGATTCGCAACGAGAAGGTCAAGCTCTTCTCCGCCATTCAGCCGGTTCGACCCGAGGACGTGGCCCGGGAAACCGTTCGTGCCCAGTACCAGGGCTACGGGGAAGAGAAAGGTGTGGCCGCAGATTCTCAGACCCCAACCTACGCGGCATTGCGTTTGTGGATCAACAACTGGCGATGGCAGGGCGTTCCTTTCTACTTGCGCTCGGGAAAGGCCCTTTCGACCAAAGTCTCCGAGATCACCATCGAGTTTCGCTCGCCACCTCACGTGATGTTTCCCCTGCCGCCGGGAGCATCGATCCGGAAAAACATCCTCGCCCTTTGCATCCAGCCGGACGAAGGCATTCACCTGCGTTTCGAAGCCAAGGTACCGGATACCGTCGCCGAGATGCGCTCGGTAGACATGGAGTTCCATTACCGCCACGGCTTCAGCGAAATCGAGATTCCCGAAGCCTACGAACGTTTGCTCCTCGACGCTCTTCAAGGAGACGCGTCGCTCTTTACCCGTAGTGACGGGATCGAGCTTTCCTGGAAGCTCATCGACCCCATCATCGAGGGGTGGCGAACTTCCCAGGCGCCGCCGCTGGCGGTCTACCCAAAAGGCACCTGGGGGCCCGCCGAGGCGGAAGCGTTGCTGGCACGGGATGGCCGCAGATGGCTCCATGGCTGCGGCGGGCACGAATGAATGACCTTCGGATCTTTCCCGATCGGAGCCTAATGAGCCGGTCGGTGGCTGAGGCTTTTGTTGGCTCGGTGCGCGAGCGCACCTCTGTGGATGCTCGGTTCAGCTTGGCGCTCGCCGGCGGGAGCACTCCTCGTCTTCTTTATGAGCTCTTGGGAACCGAGTTTCGGAACCAGGTTTCCTGGCAACAGGTGCATTTCTTCTTCTCGGACGAACGCTACGTTCCGCTCGATCATCCGGACAGCAACTATCGATTGGTGCGAGAGGCGCTTTTCGATCGAATCGATGTGCCGGTGGCCAACCTTCACCGGCCTCGAACCGATCTGGACGATCCCGATGAAGCGGCGGCCCGATACGAAGAAGAGCTGAGGGATTACTTTGGCACCGGCGAGCCTGGACTGGATTGGGTGCTTCTCGGATTGGGCGAAGACGGCCATATCGCGTCTCTTTTTCCTCGATCCGCAGCGCTCGCGGAGACCGAGCGTTGGGTTACGGTTGTTCGAGGCAGTCCCAAACCGCCACCGCTGCGGCTGACCATGACCTTGCCATTCATCAACGGCGCTTCCCAGGTGCACTTTCTGGTTAGCGGTGGCGGGAAGGCCAAGGCCCTTCAGGCGACCCTGGAAGGACCACGCGACCCGATAGCTTTGCCGGCTCAGTACGTCGAGCCTGTGGGGAAGACGGTGATCTGGTGGGCGGATGAGGAAGCCGCAGGAGGATTGAGTAACAGCAGTGGTCCCTGCGCTTGAAGCGACCAGGCCAACTGGTTTAGTTTGAAGGCGCATGATTCGTGTCCGGGCCATTCTCATCCTGGTAGGCATTGCCATAATCGTTTATTCGCTCCTACCGGCGCAGAGAAAACGGCGCATCCGAGACAAATTGCGTGAAGTCTGGGTGGCGACGATCGTGGCCATCGTTCTTTACTGGGCATACATGCTGGGGGCCGCCGCCTGGAGCCGCTGGGGATAGCCTCCCGAGTGATTTGACTAGGCAAGCTCCTATCTGCTAGTTTTGAATATTCACAAGAAAAGCGCGCCGCTATTGATCGTCTCCTCCGAGACGAAGAAAGATGTGCTCGTAGGAGGTTTCAGCACAACCGCAATGTTGAAATATCTTCTTGGTTCGAAAGCATGGGAGGATCCAGATGAAAGCTCGAGTTTGTTTGGCGGTGCTGGTATTCGCGGGTCTCGTTTCTTCGGCGGCGGCGCAGAACCTAGGCGTTCGTGCTCTCGGCATACGCGGCGGTGTCAACATCAATCCCGATCAAGTCAATGTCGGTCTGCATCTCGACGCCGGCACGTTTCATCCCAAAGTACGCTTTCAACCGAGCTTCGATTTTGGCTTCGGCGACGGCACCAAGCTGTTCATGGCAAACCTCGACGCTCTCTACCTCTTCCGCCCCAGGCCTTGGCGGCCTTACCTGGGGGGAGGCTTGGGCATAAGCTTCTTCGACAAAACGGGAGACAAACAGGGCAAGGGCTTTGACGCCGGGGCGGCGCTCAACTTGGTCGGAGGAATCGAGTGGGGAAAGCCGCCTCGAGGTGCGCGGTCCTCTAGCCGCTATCTCTTGGAGGTGCGTATTGGAATCGGCGACGCACCCGATTTGAAGCTGCTTTTTGGATTCAATATTTAAAGAATCTCATCACTGAGACGCAGCGATCTCTGCGCCCCTCTGCGCTCTTCGCGCCTCTGCGGTGAAAATCCTCAGGGTAGATGGTCAACTTACCGCGCTTGAGCCTCCACTCGACTCTGATATACCTTTGTCGACGAAGGAGGAAGCCATGAAAGCCTGGCCGAGAATGACGCTGGCAGCTGGGCCCGTAGAGGTCGATCACCGGGTATTGCGCGATCAATCCCGTCCGGTGCTCTATCACTACGATCCCGCCTTTATCGAGCTTTTCGAGCACACATGTGAACTGCTGCGTAAAGTTTATCGGACCCAATACGACGTGGTCATCATGCAAGGTGAAGCCGTCCTGGGGCTCGAAGCCGCGGCGGCTTGCCTCTTCTCTCCCGGCGACAAAGTCTTGAATTTGGTCTCGGGAGTTTTTGGAAAATGGTTCGAGGACTACATCTTCAAGTACGGTGGGGAGACGATTGAGTTGGCCGTCCCGTACAATGACGCCGTCGATCCGGAGGACGTCCGAAAGAAGCTACGGGAAAACCCGGCAATCAAGTTCCTTTCAGTGGTCCACTCTGAAACACCTTCGGCGACCGTGAATCCGGTCAAGGAGATCGGCGCAATTGCGAAAGAGCACGGAGTGATCACCATTGTCGATACCGTTTCCGGTCTGGGCGGTGAAGTCCTGAGTCCCGAAGAGTGGGGAATAGATGTAGCGATTGCCGGTCCACAAAAGTGCCTGGGTGGCCCTCCGGGGCTTTCGCTCCTGTCGATCAGCCCGGCGGCCTGGGAAGTGATGGAAAAGCGCGAGTCACCGGTCCGGGGCAGCTTTCTCTCCATCCTGGATTGGAAAACGACCTGGCTGGAAAAACGAACCTTTCCTTACACGCCGTCGGTCAGCACGGTTTACGCTCTGGAGTCGGCACTTGCGCAAGCTCTCGAAGAAGGTATCGAAAACTTCGCAGGTCGGCATGCCACCATTGCCCGAGCCTGCCGGCAAGGTGTAAAAGCTCTCGGCCTGGAGCTCTGGCCGGTTCGTGAGGAGATTGCAGGTACGTGTTGCACCGGTGTGATCCTGCCCGACGGGGTCGATGACACGGAGCTCCGAGGTCTGATGCGAGACCGCTACGGCGTGATGATCTCCGGAGGTTACGGGGAGCTCGCCGGAAAGCTTTTCCGGCTCGGCCATATGGGGATGGCAGCCCATCCAACTCAGCTGGCGGCTCAAATGGCGATGCTGGAGCGCAGTCTCGCCGACTTGAAATGGCCGGTTAAGCTCGGCACCGGCGTGGGTGCGGCCATGGCGGCGCTCGACGACTGGAGGGGCTGAGGAGTGCCTATTCCTGCCGCATGTGGTTTCACTGAGCTATTTCCCGGCCACAAGCCGATCATTGGTGTGATCCATCTGCCTCCACTTCCGGGTTATGCCGAATCGCCGGGGTTGACGGCGGTGGTGGAAAAAGCACTCGCCGACCTCGAGGCGCTCGAGGCGGGCGGCGTCGACGGTGTTCTGGTGGAGAACGAGTTTGACCGACCTCATCAGGTCGAAGCGAGCGCCGAGACCATCGCGTCCATGACGCGAGTGGCGCGAGAACTGACGGAAGCTTCCCATCAGGCCATCATCGGGGTCGAGATCCTGCTCAACGATCCCATGGCTTCCTTGGCGGTCGCTCATGCTTCCGGTGCTCGGTTCATTCGAACCGATTACTTTGTCGATCCCATGGAACGGCCCGAGTACGGCGGGGAGATGAAGATCGATCCGGAAGGGCTCCTATCCTACCGCGAGCGCATCGGCGCCGAAAAGGTTCTCATCCTCGCCGACATCCAGGTCAAATATGCTCGGATGCTGGAACAACGAAGTCTGGAAGAATCAGCCCGCCTGACGGAGCGGTATCGCGCCGATGCCATCATCGTAACCGGCCGGGTAACAGGTGAGCCTCCGGGGCGGACCGAGCTGGAGGAGGCGTCGCGCGGGGCAAGCGGTTGTCCCGTCTTGGTCGGAAGCGGCCTGGATGAAGCCAACGCCCGGGAGCTTTTGCGCGTTGCTGATGGAGCCATTGTAGGAAGCAGCTTGAAAACCGGAGACTACATAGACTCCCGTAAAGTGATGGCAGTCAAGCAAGCACTTCGCGGCCTATGAGAATCCTCTGCGTCGGCGATTGCGGAGTCGACCGTTACTTGAATCTCGGCGGGGATCGCCCCGGCGGCATCACCTTGAACTTTGCCGTCAATATCAGGGAGTGCCTCCCTGCCGACGACTCGGTGGGTGTGGTGACCGCCGTCGGCACCGATCCCGAGTCCAAGATTGTCCTCGATGCCATCGAGCGCTTGGGATTGGAAGCCCATCTCACCCGCTTGGAAGGCCAAACCTCGATTCAATACATCGATCGTGAGCCGTCCGGCGAAAAGATCTTTGTCCGCTACGAGCAAGGCGTTCTGGGCGATTATCGTGTGGGTGAGAGCGAGCGCCGGCTTATCGCGGATAGCGACGTCTTAGTCGCGGTGGTCTATGCCCAGATCGTCGGCTTTTTCGACTCGGTGATGTCGGCTCCTTCGAGCGGGTTACGGGCAGTGGACTTCGGGGACCTATCCGATTTCACCGACCGCATGGATATCGTCACCCGATACGTGGATCGGTTTCACCTCGGATTCTTCGGCTTGAAAGCCACGGAGGTCGAGCTCATCAACCGTCTGGAAAGGCTGGCGCAGCGGAACGACAAGCTCTTCGTGGTGACATTGGGAGCGGAAGGCAGCGTGGCTCTGGGAGGTCGAAAACCTGTCGCCTGTCCCGCCGTCAGCATTCCCCGGGTAGTGGAAACAACCGGCGCCGGAGATGCTTTTGCCGCCGGATTTGTGAGCGAGTTCTGGCGGTCGAAGGATGTCAGGACGAGTCTTCAAAAAGGGAGCAAAAAAGCCGCCGAATCCGTCGCTCGGGTGGGAGCGTTCGATGCGGAGATTCAGGTGCGTTTCGATAGGAAACCCTGATGGAACACCAAGGTTTCATGTCTCTGATTCCGGTGATCCTGGCGATCGTTGCCGCGGTCGTGACCCGGAAAGTCATCTTGTCGCTCTTTCTGGGCGTCTATGTCGGGGTACTCATCGTCGTGGGAGGCAATCCGATTGAAGCCACCACGAGAGTACCAAGGTTTGGGTCTCACCGAATCCGATTGGACTTTTCCGGGCGGCGTTGAGTGCCGCTTATTTGTTTGCGGCCATTTCGTTGATGGTCTTGATGATCCGGCATCGCATCAAGTCTTTCGACGAGACGATCGATACCTACACCATCGGAATGCAGAAGATGATGACGGTGGCGGCGATCCTGGTGCTCGCTTGGGCACTGGGCACCGTGGGGGAGCACCTGGGGACGGCGAGTTACACAATCGAACTGGTCAGAGAAAACGTGCCCGGCTGGCTCATTCCCCCGCTGGTCTTCTTGGTGGGAGCGGTGATGTCCTTTGCAACCGGCTCCTCCTGGGGGTCGTTCGCCATCATGTTTCCCATCGTGATTCCCATGGCTCACGCCCTCGGAGCACCCATTCATGCCAGCATCGGGGCGGTGCTCTCGGGAGGGTTGTTCGGTGACCATGCCTCACCCATCTCCGACACGACCATTTTGTCTTCGATGGGCGCTGCCTGTGATCACATCGATCACGTGAAAACGCAGCTTCCCTACGCGCTGCTGAACGCCGGTATTAGCTTGGTGGTTTTTGCGGTGGCGGGTGTCACTGCGAGTCCGGCGGTTCTGGTGATCGCGGTAGTTCTGCTTCCAGTCCTCTATTTTTTACTCGCCCGTGCTCGGGGGCCAAAGCTCCCACTCTGACGTGCTCTTGCCTTGGTCACGCTGCCAATCCTGGCCTTGAGAATTTCGCGCAGGAGGTCCTCTACTTCTCGTACGTCCCGGAGGCGGTAGTCGGCCGCAGTTTTTCGGTCGAGCTCGCCCACCACGAACCCAAAACCCCGTCCGGCCAGTGCCCGAAATGCATCCTCGTCGGTGACATCATCGCCGATATAGATGGGACACACGTCGGGGCTATCGAGACCCAGCGCCTTTAGCAGCCACAGCACCGCCTTTCCCTTGTCCCAGTCGATTCTCGGCTGGAGCTCGATGACTTTCTTTCCCCTTGCCAGACGAAGCCGGTCGTATCTGCCCCCGATCTCTTCAACCACTTTCTTAACTCGTGGCACATCTTCCACGGAAACGTTGCGAAAATGAACGGCGATGGCATGTCGCTTCCGCTCTATTTTTATGCCGTACAGGTCACCGATCCGTTCTTGAAGCTCCGTTTCTGTGTCCTCCAAGAGCGGCTGGCATGAGAGGCCTCCCTCTTGCTCCATTCGTAGCTTTCCGGGGCCGGCGATGTCGAATCCATGGCTCCCGGCATAGATGACCTCGTCCAACTGCACCAGGTTCTCGACGTCTTCCCGATCCCGACCGCTCACGATGGCCACCGGGCAGAGGGAAGTGAGCTCTTTCACAACGGCTCGCATAGACCCTTTCATCTTAGCGTCTTGGGGTGTTTCAACGATCGGAGTCAGAGTCCCGTCGTAATCGAGAAACAAAGCCAGGCGCTTCTCCTGGAGCGGCCGGCGGAGCTCCTCTCGGAGTCCGCGCCTCGGTAGAGGGTCCTTGCTTCGCCGCTCACCGGCCTGTTCTGCTCGAGCTTTCATATTTGGGTGATGGCCCCGTCGAATGGCTGGAGTCGAGCTGTTTCAGAGCAGGTCTCGAAGGAATCGTTCGAGCCACCAATAGATGTCGTTCCGTCGCACTAGATCACGCATCTTGCGCATGCGTCTTCGCTTTTCTTCCGCCGGCATCTTGATGACTTGATAGATTTTCTCTGCGGTTGCTTCTATGTCATAGGGATTGACAATGAAGGCATCCTTCATCTCTCCATAGGCGCCGGTGAACCGGGAGAGCACAAGAGCCCCCGAGTCGTCGATTTGTGACGCGACATATTCCTTTGCTATGAGATTCATGCCGTCCCGAAGGGGCGTTATGAGTGCAAGGTCGGCAGCTCGATAGTAGGTAATCAACTCATCCTGCGAGAGACTCTCGTAACGGTAGTCAATCGGGATGCAGCCCTTTCCGCTGAAGCGGCCATTGATGTGTCCGACCATTCGCTCCACGTTCTCACGCATCTCCTGATAGGCATGGACCTTTGTGCGGCTGGGAGCGGAAATCTGGACAAAAGTAAACTTGCCTTGAATATCCGAATGCCGCTCGAGCATGGTCTCAATCGCTTGCAAGCGTTCCAAGATGCCTTTCGAGTAATCCAGACGGTCCACACCGAGCGCGATGATATCGGCGTTATGAGAGTCGCGAATCTCTTCGACCTTTCTCGATAGTCCCTCACTTGCCGCCGCTTCCGCGAAGTGGCTATAGTCGATGCTGATAGGAAAGCCTCCCAGCTTCACCAGCCGGTCCTCGACTCTGACCTGCATTTCGCCTTTCGTGTAGCGATACTCAGTCAGGGTGGCCACAGAGTCCAGGAATTTGTGCGCATAGCTATCGAGATGAAAGCCAACCAGGTCAGCCCCAAGGACTCCGGCAATCAGCTCCTCGGCGTGAGGCTCCACAAGAAAAATCTCCACGTCCGGAAACGGAATGTGAAGAAAGAAGCCGATTCTCGCCTCCGGAAGGGCTTCTCTCAACATGGCCGGTACCAAGAGCAAATGATAATCGTGAACCCAGATTAGATCTCCGTCTCGATATTCCAGGATGGCGGCTTCGGCGAAGCGGCGATTCACCTCCTTGTAGGTCCGCCACTGAGCCCGGTTGAACTGGCAATGCTCCTGGAAGTAATGGAAAAGTGGCCAGAGGCTCTTGTTGGAATATCCTAGATAGTACTCCTCTACTTCTCGCCGCGTAAGAGATATCGGTCTAAGGTAGTAATCTCTCGATTCACTGACATCATCGATTACCTTTATCCGCTCCGGAACGTCGCTATCGTTGGCACTCCAACCGATCCAGGTGCCGCCGGTTGAGCGCAAGATCGGATCGAGGGCGGTGACTAACCCACCCACCCCGCGCTTGAGGGTTACCTGGCCGCCGTCGTTGTTGATCTGGTAAGGAAGGCGGTTGCTGACCATGAGAAAGCGCTTGGGCAACAGCCTTTGGTCAACCAGAACCGCCGGTGTAGCTTTAGGTAAACCGCTACGGCCTGGCTCTTCTTCTATGAAGCCCTCCTGAGTTGGTATTTCTTTCATGACGGACCTATTGCGCTCCGCTTCTGAAAACCGCGCAGACATTGTGCGCTGGTAACTCCTAGCTTCGATGCTCGATTTGCGCGATTGTATCACTCACGGCTGGTATTGTCACAAACCCTCGACATCCATCCGTCCTGTTGGACCCGGAGGAGACCCTGCGGTAGCATTACTTCCGCCTGCAAAACAGAAAGGACCGCAAATGATCGAGTTCCCGCGTATTGAGGAAGCATTCACTCTCAAGGACTACTCCAGCATCGCCCATCTCGCCGGGGCGGTGCGAGAGCTCGAAGCGGAGGCCGCGGCGGTGGTTCCCAAGCTCGAGAACAGAACTCTGTGGATGGTCAATTCCACCGCTCAGGGTGGTGGGGTTGCCGAGATGCTCCCGAAGATGGTCACTCTTCTGGAAGAGCTCGGACTACGGACTCGCTGGGTGGTCATAGGCACGGACAAGCCTGAGTTCTTTTCCCTGACCAAACGACTGCACAACCTGATCCATGGGGAAGGAGAGCCTCATCTGAGTGAGGCCGATCAAAAGCTCTACGAGAACGTGAACCAGGAGAATGCCCAAGAGCTGGAATCTCACCTCCGGCCTGGTGACATCTTGGTGGTTCACGATCCGCAGCCCTTGGCGGTTGGGACGATATTGAAGCGCCAGCTCGGCATTCGCACGATCTGGCGTTGCCACATCGGATTGGATGAGCAGCTTCCGGCCACTCGCGCCGCGTGGAACTTCCTCCGGCCCTACGCCGAACCTTACGATCACGCCGTCTTCTCCGCCGCGGAGTACATTCCCGACTATCTGGCGGGACACTCGACCATCATTCACCCCGCTCTCGACCCGGAAAGTCACAAGAACCGTGTGCTGTCGGCCCACAAGCTGGTGGGAATCCTATGCAACGCCAGACTCAAGATTGAAAGACACCCCGTGCTTACTCCGCCTTTCTCGAAATCCGTGGCGCGTCTCCGGCCGGACGGCAGCTTTGCGCCGGCCATCGATTCGGAGGAGATCGGTTTGCTCTACCGACCCATCGTGACTCAAGTCTCCCGCTGGGATCGGCTGAAGGGATTCGAGAACGTTTTAAATGCCTTCATCAAGCTCAAGCAACGCTCGGAGAACGGCAAGGCGGTGCGAGACGCGCGCCATCAACATGCGCTCGAGATCGTCCGACTGGTGCTGGCGGGCCCCGATCCAGCCTCCATTCAAGACGACCCTGAAGGGAAAGAGGTGTTCCAGGAACTATCAGATGCTTACCTGATGCTTCCACGCGAGCACCAAAAGGATGTTGCGCTTCTCACACTGCCCATGGACTCGAGAAAAGAAAACGCCCTGATGGTGAACGCCTTGCAGCGCTGCTCGACCGTTGTAGTGCAAAACTCCGTCCAGGAGGGATTCGGCTTGACGGCCTCCGAAGCCATGTGGAAACGCGTTCCGGTCATCGGCACCCACGCTTGTGGATTGCGCCAGCAAATCCGGAACGGCATCGACGGTATCCTGATCCAGGACCCCAATGACCCGGACGAGCTCGCCGAGGTCATGGACGCTCTGCTCAAAGATCCCGAGAGGCGAGACATCATCGGGCGAAACGCCCAGCGGAGAGTGCACGACGAGTTCCTTATCTTCACCCAGCTACGTCACTGGCTGAGACTTCTCGATGAATGCGCCTCGGCACCCGTAAGAATGACGACCTCCTAGAGAAAACCACTTGAAGAACCGGTTGCGCGCCGAATCGAACGCCCAGCCCGTTAATCCCTGGTTCCCAGTGCACGATCGAGATTGAAGGCGGCACTGATCAGGCCAAGGTGGGTGAATGCCTGAGGGAAGTTTCCCAGCGCTTCGCCCCGGGGACCGGTTTCTTCAGCATAGAGGCCCAAGTGGTTTGCGTATCCGAGCATCTCCTCGAAAATAAGGCGCGCCTTATCCAGCCGACGCTGATCGATTCGGCCCGCCCGGGTGAGGGCTTCCACCAGCCAAAACGTACAGATGTTGAACGTGCCTTCTTCTCCCACGAGGCCGTCGGCGGTCTCCTCCCAGTTGTAGCGATAAACGAGACTGTTGGCCACCAGCCCCCCATCCTTGGGTGACTTCATGATCTCGTCGAGGGTGCTCAGGTTTCGCGGATCGGTCGGTGAGAGAAAGAATACCAGAGGCATCATCAGGTTTGCGGCATCCAGAGACTCGCTGCCGTAGTGCTGCACGAAAGCCCCGCGTTTGTCACTCCAACCTTTGCTCATAATCTCTTCGTAGATCCGGTCGCGGGCTCTTATCCAGCGATCCCTATCGGCGGGAAACGAGCGCTTGTGGGCCAGTCGCAGGCCGCGGTCTAGAGCCACCCAGCACATCAGCTTCGAATAGACGAAGTGCTGCTGCCCGCCGCGTACCTCCCATATCCCTTCGTCAGTGCGTTGCCAGTTGTCGCAAACCCAATTGATAAGCCGGCGCAGATGACTCCAGAGATCATACGAAATGGGAGAGCCGTACTTGTTATAGAGGTAAACCGAATCCATCAGCTCGCCGTAGATATCGAGCTGGCGTTGTCCGAAGGCAGCGTTTCCGACCCGAACCGGTCGCGAGCCTCTATAACCTTCCAGATGATCGAGTGTTTCTTCGGCCAGCGTGTGCCGCCCGTCGACTCCATACATGATCTGGAGCGAGCCGTCCGGCTCCAGCTCGTGACAGCGGGCCTCCAGCCAGTTCATGAACTGCGCCGCCTCTTCGGTGAAACCAATCCGCAACAGTCCGTATAAGGTGAAAGCGGCGTCCCTGATCCAGGTGTAACGGTAGTCCCAGTTTCGCTCGCCCCCGATGTCTTCGGGCAGGCTGCAAGTGGGGGCGGCTACAATGGCCCCGGTCGGCTGGTAAGTCAAAAGCTTCAAGGCCAGAGCGGAACGGTGCACGATCTCGCGCCATCGCCCTCGGTAGCTGCAGCGGGAAAGCCAGTGACGCCAGTACTCCACGGTCTTGGAGATGAGCTCCTCTGCCTCTGGTGCTGAAAGTAATACATGGCAGCCGGTTTCCGGCTCGACTCGCCCGAGCACAAATACCGTCGTCTCGCCTTGCTGCAGAGTGAAATCCGCGGCGACTCCGCCACCTTCCTTTCGGAGCCTCCGGTTCGTTCCCAAACCCAAGCACAGTTCCGGGGTGTAAAAGTTGGCTCCATTCTCCGTGATCTCGGTCCGATGCTCTTCCCGGGCGTAATGGAAGGCGGGATGACACTCCATGCGAAAGGGCACAACCCCGCGAACCGCCTGAACCCGGCGGACGAGCTGATGCCTTCTTTGTGCCGCCGCCGGAAGTCCCACCGGCATGAAGTCGGTAACCTCTCCCACTCCATCCGGAGAGAGAAACCGTGTCACCAGAACGTTGGTTTCGGGCCAGTAGAACTGTTTACGAGTCACGTCGGCCGACCGGGGAGAGATTTTGAAATGCCCACCGCGCCGCTCGTCGAGGATGGCGGCAAAGACGCTGGGGGAGTCGAAGCTGGGAAAGCAAAACCAATCAATGGAGCCGTTCAGCCCCACCAGGGCGACGGTGTGCATATCTCCGATGATCCCGTAGTTCTCGATGGGCTGATAGGCCATGGCGTCACTCCTTGGACAGCCTGGAGGAGCCGCGACAATGCGCTGCTGACTCCAGGTGGACGAGCCTGCCAACAGACACGTCTCGAGACAAAACACCTGATCGAGGCACTGGCGCGCTCCAAAGAATAGGGAAATTTCATCCCTAATGGAGGCAGCGCCGAATGACTGGCATTGCGAGCCACTTGAGTAGCTTCTCGACGCGATAGCCTAGCAGAAGGTGAGGTAGGGAGACAATTTATGCTTTCGGTAGGGAACCATCACGCAACCTTCTGCAATCACGCTGATTCTGCCTCGGCCCAGTGCTCGAAAAACTTGTTTCTTGAAAATCCCGTGATAAGAATGCAAGAAGAAGCATGATGAAGAGTTTCAATGTATATAAATGCTTACATATCAATGAAATAACGTTTCAACTGTTGACCTCCTGCAGATCATTCCGCGGGGGCTGGGTGGCTGCATCGGGACGGTCTACTGAATTCTGCTTGAGGAGGAAAGATGAAAAACCGAATGATGCAATGGGGCGTGCCAGGCGTTTTTGCCGTGGCACTGGTGATGGCGCCGCAAACGCTCCGGGCACAATCGTCAGCGGTCAACGCCGCCGTCGAGGGAAGCATCAAAGATGCGACCGGCGGTGTACTTCCCGGTGTTACGGTGACATTGACCAACCTCCGCACCGGCACCAGTCGCACCGTGGTCAGTAACGCTGCCGGTTTGTACCGGGCTCGGCTGCTACCTCTGGGGGAGTATCGAATCGAAGCAGAGCTAGCCGGATTCAGTCGGTTCACACAGGAAGGCCTTGTATTCACCGCCGGCATGACCGCCACCGTGAACATCGACCTGCAGGTCGGTGAGGTCTCGGAGACCGTCACCGTGACCGCGGACTCCCCCGTCATCGAACCGGCCAAAATCGATCTGGGAAGGCTCATGAACGAGCGGGAAGTCAAGAATATTCCTCTGGTCTCGAGGAACCCCTACAATTTCGCACTACTTCAAGCCAACGTCACCGGCTACGAGAACGAGGAGTTCGGCGTTCCCCGTGTCAATGCCAACGGGACGCAGATGAGAACCAACTACCAGATCGACGGCAACACCAACACACAGAAGGATCGTCCGGGTCTCCGACTGCAACCCATCTCGGAGATCTTCGTCCAGGAGGTTCAGGTCGTCACCAGCGGTTTTGCTCCCGAGTTCGGTCAAACCACCGGCATGGTCTTCAACGTGGTCACTCCTTCGGGCACCAACGACTTCCACGGAAGCGCCAGCTATCGATTCCGCCGTAAAGGGATGTCGGCACGGCCGTTCACCCTGGCCGAGGGCGCGCCGAAACCCAACACCAAGGTCGACAACTTCACCGGAACGATCGGCGGCCCCATTGTCAGGGACAAGGCACACTTCTACGGTGGCTACGAGTACATCAAGAGAGACCTCTCCGCCGACCGCGTGATCACCGTGGATCCCGCTGATGCGGCGCGACTGGGTATCACCGACGCTCTAGGTGAGGGGGTGATTCCGGCCCAGGCAGAACCGCAGTTCTTCATCGCCAAAGGGGATTTCCAGCTCAGCCCGTCTCATAACCTGAGCGCACGCTACACGTTGTTCGATCAACCGATTTCCAGCAACATCGCGGGCGGCCTGAACACGCTGGACCGGGCCATCGACTTCGCTGACAAGTCCAACAGCCTATCGGCCCAGCTCATCTCGACCTTCGGCAGCGATAGACTCAACGAGCTCCGCGTACAGTGGAGCAACCGGAATACCGAGAGAGAGCAGAACAACTTCAGTGGCTCGTCACCGGCCATTACCATCAGCGGCGTCGCTAACTTCGGTGGAGTTGATGGAGATTTCTTCGAGCAGCAGATCTTTCAGGTTACCGACAGCTTCACGCTATACAGCGGCAACCATGCCTTCAAGTTCGGGGGCAGCATCGAGTGGATCCAAGATGACCGACGCAGTGCCGTCGACACCACTTACACCTTTGGCAGCATAGCGGCCTATGAACTGGCGAGGGACGGGATCAATCCGTTCAGCTACACGACTTTCGACCAAGATATTGGAGATCCCACGCTCAGCTTCGATTCCACTTTTTACTCGGCCTATTTCCAGGATGACTGGTCGGTGAGTGATAGCGTGAAGGTACTCTACGGAATTCGCTACGATTATTATCGTCTTCCCGAATCCGTGCCGGCTCCCAACAATCCAGCGTCTCTGAAGTTCCGTACCGATAAGAACAACTTTGCGCCGCGTGTCGGAGTGTCCTGGGATATGAGCGGTGAGGGCAAGTCGGTGCTGACCGCCAACGTGGGCATCATGACCGACGCGCCTCATCTACGAATCTATAGGGATGCTATCCAACAAAACGGCGACCCCACCTTCACGAACTTCACCTTGAACCCCGAAAGCACCGGCGCGCCGGCATTTCCGAATGCCCTGCCGGCGGGAGCGGGAACCTTTACGAGCCCTTCCACCATTTTCACGGTCTCGCCGGACTTCGCGAACAACTACTCCGTGCAAACCACCATCCAGTATCGCCGCGCGATTCAGGATGACCTTTCTCTCGAGCTGGCCTACGTGAACGCGATCGGCAGGAACCTTCCCTTGACGCTCGATGTCAACTTGATCAATCCCGTGGGAACCTTGGATGATGGAAGACCCATCTTCGACACCACGGTCAATCGGAATACGCGGGACAACCCGGCGTTCAATCACATTCGTCAGTACGAGTCCATTGGTGAGTCCACCTATAACGCCTTCACCGTTCGGTTGAGAAAGCGTTTTGACCAGGGTTTGCAGTTCAACATGTTCTACACGCTGGCCAAAGCTGAGGACGACGCCATCCTGGGATTGATCATCGGGAGCCGCGACACGTTTCACTCAAATGCGACCGACAACACCCGAGACAAAGGGAAGACGCCTTTCGACGTCCGGCACACCTGGATCACCAGCGGTGTCTGGACGTTGCAGACCCAAACCCAGATCGGCTTCGTCGTCAACTTGAACAGCGGTCTTCCGTTCAACATCCGTTCCAACAAGGATGTCAGCGGCGACGGGCAATCCACCAACGACCGGCCGGTGGGTGTTGAGCGCATGGATCGAAGCCTGGGGACGTTCTTCCAGGTAGACCTTAGAGTCTCGCAGTTCATCCCGCTCGGAAGCGAAAGATTCCGGTTGGAAGCTTTTGGGGACTTCCTCAACTTGGTCAACCGGGATAACATCCGCGGGCGTAACGAGACGCTGGCGATCGATAGCGGCGCCAATACCATTGCATCCATTCCCGCGGATGACGCATTCCCGATCACCCAGGGTTTCCAGAACACGCAATTCCAGTTTGGCGTCAAGTTCCACTTCTAGGATAGAGTTGATTTCGCCGGCGCCGGCACGATTGCCGGCGCCGGCAAATACTTCCAAACATTATGCCATCTACTGTATTCGATTCCTTCTTTTTCAAAGATCGCTTCAGCACCGGGCCCATGCGGGAGGTATGGGACGATCGGGCGACGCATCAGAAGTGGCTCGACGTCGAAGCGGCGCTTGCGGTAGCCGAGGCCGAGCTCGGCCTGATCCCGAAGAGCCTGGCCAAGGAAATTGTAAGTAAAGCCAAGATCGAGAACCTCGATCTCGAAGCCATGAAGGCCGAGTTCGATTCCACCTGGAACCCGGTGATGCCTTTGATCAACGCCCTTCGAAAAGCGGTCTCTCCTGCGGCGGCTCGCTATATCCACTGGGGCTGTACCAGCAAGAACATTTTTGACACCGGGATGATGCTCCAGGTCAAGGACTCCTATGACGCCCTTTTGGGTGACCTGGATGCGGTGGCCGATCAACTCGCCGGTTTGGCCGAGCGCTACCGCGACACGGTCATGGTGGGACGTACCCACGGTCAGCATGCGATTCCCATCACGTTCGGTTTCAAGGTGGCCGCTTGGCTTGATGAAGTCGGGCGACAGAGACAAAGGCTGCTCTCGAGCCGGTCTCGTATCCTCGTCGGTGAGCTCGGCGGCGCAGTCGGGACCTTTGCGTCTCTGGGTCGAAAAGGGATTCGCGTTCAGAAGCGGCTCATGGAAAAGCTGGGTCTGGGAATGCCCGCCATACCGGTCAAAACCGCTGGAGACCGTATTGCCGAGTTCGTTCTGTTGCTCTGCATGTTGTCGGCGACCCTGGGGAAGATCGCCCAAAACATCTACAACCTTCAGCAGACCGACATCGACGAGGTGACGGAGTTCACTGAAGGCAAAGTGGGCTCCTCCGCCATGCCTCATAAGCAGAATCCGGTGGCTTCCGGTTCGGTGGTGTTTCTGGGGCGGCTCCTGCGCTCGAATGCGGGTTCTGCCCTCGACTACATTCATGCGGAATGGGAGGACGACCATCGACAGGGAGAGACCGCCTGGAAATTTCTCCCCGAGGTTTGTCTCCTGGCAGCAGCGCAACTCTCGATCTCGAAACAGTTGTTGGGAACACTGATTGTCAAGCCCGAGAACATGCGCCGCAATCTCGAACGGGGCGGTGGCCTTCCCATGTCCGAGTCGCTCTTGATGGCGCTCGCGGAGCCGATGGGAAGAGACAAAGCCCACGAGCTCGTAAGTGAGCTCGTGCGCGAGGCACGTCGTGAGGACGTCTCTTTTCGCGAAACCGTGGAAAGCCATTCTGCGGTCCAGCGCCATCTATCGAAGAAAGAAATCGATCGCTGCCTGGATTACCGAAATTGCGTTGGGCTTTCCGCCTTGTTCGTCGATCGGGCTGTGGCGGCCCACCGGAGAGCGAAGAGAGCACGCGGTGTCCGGAAGTAGTGCCCTGGCCGGTGCGCTGATGTGGTCGGAGATCGCGGAGCAACCGGATAGCCTTCTTCGCGTTGTCGAGTCGGGACGCGAGTACCTGAGCCGGAAGGTCCGTAAGCAACCCTTCTCTTCGCTATTCCTCTCTAAGGTCGAACAGGTTGTCATCTTCGGCAGCGGCTCCTCGTATCATGCCGCCTGCTTGGCTCGCGACTACCTTGCGGAGATCGCCCGTCTTCCGGCCCGGGCCGTTTATGCTTCGGACGCCTTTTTCCTGCGGGAGTCTCGGCCGGGCCGCACTTTGGCCCTAGCTTTCTCCCATTCGGGTCGCTCGAGCGATGTCCTGGGAGCGGTAGGAAGGGCCCGACGGCAAAATATACCGACCGGGGCCGTCACCAACGTTGCGGGCTCGGCTCTGACTCGAGCGGTGGATGATTGCTGGGTGACCGGGGCGGGAGTCGAGAACGCCGTTCCATCTACTAAGGGATTTACGGCGGCGGCGGCGGCGGCGCTTATACTGGCGTTCCATGTGGGAGCGTCTCGGAAGGTCTCGAAAAGCACGGATCGAGCGGCAGTTCTCATCTCGAGGGCGGCGCAGGTTCTCGGAGAGTGGTTGGCCTCTTCCCCTTGGATCCAAAGCGCGTCTTCGAGCCTCGCACGAGCCCGCTCGGTTGCCTTGCTGGGGAGAGGACTGCTCTATCCGGTGGCGTGCGATGGAGCGCTAAAACTCCTCGAAATCACCTACGTTCCCGCTCTGGCCTATCCGCCGGAAGAATTTCGCCATGGTCCCATTGCTGTGGCTGATGAGGGACTCGTGCTCGTTGCTCTCCTACCTCGCCGGCGGGATCGGACGCTGCTAAGGGTCATGGAAGAGGTCTCACAGGCGGGTGCCACGATTATTGCAGTGGGTCCGAACCCATCGATCACGGCTCATCCCTGCATTGAAGTGCCGCGGGTCGATCCTCTGCTGGCTCCGATTGTCTATATGCCGGCGCTTCAGTTGTTGGCCCATGGGGCGGGAGCGATACTCGGCCGTCCCATCGATCAACCGCGTGGGTTGAAAAAGGTTGTGGAAGCCACTTGAACGTGAGGTAGCGGATATCCGTGTGCAATTTCCGGACTATTTTGGGATCATAGTAATAGCTACTGTATATGGCCTCGTAATTGCTGTCGAACATCACCCCGATTAATTCTCCACTTGCATTCAATATTATAGGTCCGCATGAGCCGCGAAAGTGAAGCCGAAATTGTCGCGCTTTCTTCGTCCAATTCCTCTTTTTCCGCCTTGATCGCGGAAGCAAATTGTACAAAGGGGGCACGGAGATTCAGCAATTCTTCACGATCGAGACGAAGTATCCTCATGCTTTATCTCGAAGAACGTGAAAAGATGGTATTCCAAGCCATAATTCATGGCCCTGATTGCTGTGGTGCCGTGCAACGACATGCTTGACTATGCCCCGCCGGCGGCAGGCACCCCGGCTCGATTCCGCTTCGCCGGTCCGGCGACGGCAGGTCTCGAGGTAGGCCGGGAGGTCTATTTCGTTTCGGTTCGATGGCGTTACGGCAGGTTCGCCGCCCCTCGGCAAGGCTTTCTGTATCACGCCCCGATAAGCCTCCGCAATCCGCGTGGACATTTCAGCTCGTAATCACGGCACGCACCGTCTGATACGTTAGCTGGACACCTCGGGTTCGCCTTGAAGTGGGAGGGTGTCTACCTGCCGGTGCTTTCAGCACTGTTCCGAGTTGTTCCGGACGTGGACCTGGCCCAGGTCATTAGAGAAAAGCCAACAGGGGCGTACTCCCGGCGACTCTGGTTCCTTTTCGAGTGGCTGACTAACCGCACCTTGGACCTGCCCGACACCGGGAAAGTCAAGGCGGTGCTCGCTGTCAACGGTCGCGCGCTCCGACTACAACCCGAAGGGCGTGGTGTTTCCAGTCAGCGCTGCCATGCTCCGGCAGATCGAGTTGTATCATAGAGTGCTCGAGTCCTATTCGAAACCTCTACTCGGATTCATCGAGTGGCGACCGACAGAGCTAGGAAACGTGAAGGTCACTCCTTCTAATCGGAACACCCGTCTTTGGGACCAAACAAGATGGAAATCGTGACCGGCCATCGTCAGAGTCAAATCGACATCCAAGCCCGATCCATGAGTTGCTCGCACCGTCGCGCGGTTATCCACGATCCTCCGCGCTAGGAACAGGTCCACTGGTTCGCCCAACGACGCATCGTACGTTCGATGAGTTGAAGGCGGAAATTAGCCGAACAAATGCGTCCAACAGCCTAGCGAACCCTGTGGGCCCGACGAAAGTGCTCCCGGGCATCCTGAAGTTGCTTCTCTACCCAGGTTTTGTCTGATCCCGATTGGTTCTGAGGTAGAGATTCGGCGATTTCGATAAGCCGGAGGTAATCTGAGCTCAGCCTTCTATCTGAGGGCCGTTCAGATAAGTCGAGCTTTCCTACGGACTTCTGGCTTACCATCGTCTCCGCCGCCGCTTATTGTACCACTAACCCGGCCCGTTCGTTGAAATGAGGAGGCTTTTTACTCCTTGAAAGCCGGGAGGACCTGTTCACCGAGCATACGGATGGCCTCCTCTTCGTCCAGTCCGTGCGGAGCTCCGAACTCGAACAAATTCACACCCGCGTCAAAGAGCTCTTCCAGTTGACGGATGATGTCCTTGGGGGTTCCGAAACAGGTGAAACGCCGCAGCGACTCGTCGGATATGGCGCGCGCAGCAGCATCCACATCGCCTGCCTTCATGGCGTTTTCGATGCGGGCGATCTCATCCGCGGGGGGCTCATAAGTCGGATCGAGTCGGCCCACCACCGCGATGTACATGGCGGCACGGTGCCGGGCCGCTTCCTCAGCCGTCTTTCGGTCCGAATCGACCACCGTGACGGCGCCGTAGATCAGACGGATCGCGTTCGGATCACGTCCCACCCGTTTCGCTCCCTCTCTCAGGTAGTCGCGAAAGACCGGTGCACTTTCGGCGTTGAAGCATCCGCCCACTTTCATCATGTCGGCGATCTCTCCGGCGAGTCCGGCGGTCTTCCTGCCCCAGGTCCCTACGAGAACCGGCAGCCGGCGGCCCGGGATGTCGAAGTGAAGGTGGGCTCGAGAATCGGCGCTAAAAAACTCTCCCCGGTACGGTTTACGCTCACCGGTAAGAAGCCTCTCTACCATTTCCACCAGCTCGCGGATGGCCCGGAGGGGACGTGGTTGAGGGAGGCCGATCGAGTCGAAGAAAGCACCACGGCCGACTCCTAGATAGGTCCGTCCCTGGCTGAACTGATCGAGCAACGCCAAGTTCGCCGCCACCGTCACGGGATGATTGAGATAGGGATTGACAACGGAGGGGCCGAGCATGGGGCGCCGGGTGTGTTGTGCGAGCTGAAAGAGTGCCGGCCAAGGAGTTTGGTAGAACAGGTCGTTGTAGACAGAGACCATCTCGAAATCATAACGGTCCACCAGCTTCGCCAGATCGGCATAGTCTGGATACGGCCTGTCGGATTGGAACGAGATGCCCAGTCGGCTCATGGTCTCTAGCCTAGGTCAACTCATCCTTTTCGAGGGTCACCCGATCCAGCCGTTCGATCTTCATGATCACTCGCTCGTCGGGATCGGGACAGGCTACCAGGTTGTCGGTGGCCAGCCAGTCGTTCACCGCGAGGTCCCTCTGTTTCGCAGGAAGAAGGGGCAGAACCGACGCCATGGCATACATGCAGAAATGGCGGCCCGCGGGAATGGTCACTTGGCTGCTGTTCCGAACCTCGAAGTAGTCGCCGACCCGAAGTCCGCACACCGAGCGGCCGCGAATCTCGGCAACGGTCACGCGGAGGTCATGAAGCTCGAATTTCTTTTTGCTCATTTTATACTCCGCCATCACAATACCCGAATCATCAGTCACCTATTATACGTGCTCAGGGATTGGACAAGTGGTTGACGCCCTTCGGTGAGACGGGACCGGCCCGAAGCAGCGGTTCGAGAGACGACTATCTCCCGGAGTTGTGTCCTTTTTCGAAAACGGGAGCAGACGCTTTCCAAAATAAATGACAATAATGCTTATCCTTATATTATAAATACCTGTACGGAGGGAATGAGGGTGAAGGCAAAACTCACGATGTCCATCGAAAAGGAGCTCATCCCGAAAGCGAAAAACTACGCGAGCTCAAAAGGAGTGTCTCTTTCCCAGCTAATAGAACAAGCTCTGCGCGAGTTGATCGAAGGTCAACGGCCGTCGTTCGCCTACAGATGGCGAGGAAAGTTCCGCGCCGCCAACCGGTCCGACGATCGATACCGGCGCTTGGCTGAGAAGTGCCTATGATTATCCGCTTGGATACCGACGTTCTCTTTGGACGAAGACGATGTGCCCCGGCTTAGCTGCAAGGATGGGAGCGAAGAGGAGACCATGAATGTAAAGCATCCGGATGGAGTTCAAGCGGCACAGGTCGTGTTGCCCTGCGCCGAGTTGGACGCGACGATCCGTTTTTTCACCGAGCGTCTCGGCTTTCGAGTCGACGCGATTCATCCAGCCGACAACCCTGCGGTAGCGGTGATCTCGGGGTACGGCCTTCGCATCGAGCTGCAACGCGGCGGAGGCGGGACGCCCGGCGTTCTCCGATTGCTCTGCCGTGATCTCGAAGCTCTCGCCGCCGGCGCGACGGAGTTAACCGCACCGAACGGCACACGCATCGAGCTGGTGGAGGCCGATCCGCCGATCGTGTGTCCCCCTGTGCAGCCATCCTTCGTCTTGAGCAAGAACGGTGACGACGCGCCATGGGGGACGGGGCGTGCCGGGATGCGCTATCGTGATCTCATCCCCGACCGCCAGGGTGGGGTCCTTGTCGCATCTCACATAAAGATCCCGAAAGGGGGTCCGGTCCCGGACTACGTGCACTTTCACAAGTCCGTTTTCAGATGATTTACTGCTACAAAGGCTGGGTCCGCGTCGTCTATGAGGATCAGGGGCCGCCCTTCGTGCTGAAGGCGGGTGACTGTGTCCTGCAACCGCCGCGGATCCGGCACCGCGTACTCGAAAGCTCGGCCGGACTCGAAGTGATCGAAATCGGCTGTCCGGCGGAGCACGAGACCTTCGCCGACCACGACATGGCGCTGCCCACCCCGACGGTGCGGCCGGAGAGGGATTTCGACGGGCAGCGCTTCGTCCGGCACGTAGCCGCCACGGCGACGAGGCAGCCCTGGAGGCTAGAGGGCTTCGACTGCCGGGATACGGGCATCGCCGCCGCCACCGGTGGCCTTGCGGTCGTTCGGGTGGCTCGCCTGTGCGGGACGCCTGCGCTCCAGCCATGGCGCCACGACGCGGTGCTCCTCTTCATGTTCGTGCTCGAGGGCGCAGTCACACTCGACTGTGAGAGTCGCGATGCCCTCCGCTTGGAGGAAGGAGACGCTTTGGTCCTGCCGGCCGCCATGAGCACCAAGTTTGCGGACTGCTCGGCGGGGCTGGAGCTACTCGAGGTGGCCTTGCCCGTCGCCCTCGGCTCATAGATGCCCCGCTACGCCGTCGACGTGCCCGTACAATCGGCAAGCGCTTGCTCGAAAAGGGTCAGGCCGCTATCGATTTCTTCGCGGGATACGGTGAGTGGTGGGGCGATACGGAAAATGCCGCCCAAGCCGGGTTGAACGAGGCCGAATAGGAGTCCCAGCTCCAAACAGCGTCGAGATACCTGGGCGGCAAGCTCTGGAGCCGGTGCCTTGGATTCTCGGTCGCGGACAAGCTCGACGCCCAGCAGCAAGCCCCGGCCGCGCAGGTTGCAAAGGCAGAATCATGGATAATAGCAACCGGTTTCTATGTGGTTTTTTCGTTTCCTCTCGAATAGCCTCGCCGGTTTGACCCTTGTGGGCGCGTTGGTGGCGTTTATCTACCCGCCGTCCTTCTTGATCTTTGCCGACTCGTTCTTGTGGTTTTTTGCCGCCACCATGTTGGCGCTCGGCGTGGTGCTGGAGCCGGAGGATCTGCGGACGACGATGCGCAAACCCTCGCGCATTGTTCTCGGCGTGCTGACTCAGTTCACCGTAATGCCCCTGCTTGGTTTCCTGGTGGCGGTGGTGGGTGGATTTCCTCCGGAGTTGGCTCTCGGCTTTATCATCGTGGGCTCGGCTCCCGGCGCCATGGCCAGTAACGTCATCGTCTATTTGGCGGGTGGGGCACTGGCTTTCTCGATTGCCATGACCACCCTGGCGACATTTCTCTCGCCCTTGCTGACTCCGGCGTTGGTCCAGTGGTTGGGCGGTGCTTTCATGCCGGTTGCCTTCTGGCCTCTCATGGTGACGATTCTCAAAACCGTCTTGCTGCCTCTGTTGATAGGCATAGGTGTGCGGCGGCTGCTGGGAGCGCAGCTCCATTGGGCGAAACAGGTGTCGCCGGCCATTGCTACGGTTGCGATCGTGATCATTTGCTCTTACGCGGTGGCCGCCAATCAAGCCCGTATCGCCACCGTAGGACTCAGGGTCTTTGCCTTCGTCGTCCTTCTCAACGCCTTGGGCTATTTGTCGGGTTGGTTTCTCGCCCTGGTCTATCGTTTCGATCGGCGACACCAGCTTACGCTGGCGATCGAGATCGGCATGCAAAACGCCGGTTTGGGGGTGGCTCTGGCTCTTGCGCATTTCGGCCCGGAGACCGCTCTGCCCGGCGCTTTATTCGCAGTTTGGTGCATCCTCACCGCGGCAGGGGCCACGGCTCTTTTGCGCTCTCAAAAAACCCGACCGAATATCAGCTAGTCTTCGACGGGTTGCCTTTCAGGAATCGCTTCCGCTACGATCTACCGGCCATGAAAAGTATCTTCAAATATCTTCTATGCTTCTCGTTTGCTTGCGCGCCTGCCCCGGACTCGGGATCCGACGGCGAGACGCTCGTTCTCCGAGGCGCCACTTTGTTCGATGGAACCGGTGCCCCACCGATTCAAGACGCCGTGGTGGTGATTCGCGACCAGCGGATCTTTGAGGTGGGGCCGTTAGATGACATCTCGGTACCACGCGGAGCGCAGGTAGTGGATCTTGCCGGTAAGTGGATCATTCCAGGCCTCATCGATGCCCACACTCATCTGCTCGACTCGGGCAGCCTCTACACGAGCCCCGATGATTACGACCTTCGAGCCTACCGACCCCATGATGAGGTAATGAAGCAAATTCGAGAAAAGATATTTTACACGTTGAGTCGCTACACTTGCTCAGGTGTAACCTCGGTCATCTCCTTTGGCGGGCCCTCTTGGGAGTACGAAGTCCGGGAGGAGGCGGCTCGCTCCGAGACGGCTCCGGACGTGGCGGTAGCTGGGCCTTTCATCTCGAGCTTTCCGGTGGGGGAGTTTACGCTCTGGACGGAAGAAGACCCGGTTCTGGTTCAAGCGAGAGATCCAGCGCATGCCCGGTCGCTCGTACGCGAGCTGGTAACAAAGAAGGTGGACCTCGTCAAGACCGGATTTGCGGCGGCTCCGGGTGTCACGCTCGAAGATTTCGTTCCCATTTTGGAAGCCCTGGTCGACGAGAGCCATGCCAACGGGTTGCGGGTTGCCTTCCATACTGAAGAACTGGAGCCGGCCAAGGCGGCGGTGCGCGCCGGGTGCGACATTCTCGCCCATATGATCTTGGATCAGCTCGTCGACGAGGAACTGATCGAATTGATGAGAGAGAACGAAGTTTTTGTCACCTCGGGATTGGGAACGCACTCGCGTTACGCTCAAGTGCTTCTCGATAACGTGGAGCTTCTCGACATCGAGCGTATTTGTGGCGATCCGGACGTCATCCGGACCTGGGCTGAGCTCGAGACGATTCCCGAAGACGAGCGGCCCCCCATGCCGGAATGGATTCGAATCGGTAGCTCGGAAGAGGCGCAAAGGAATCTACTCGAGAACACCCGGCGGCTTCATGAAGCCGGAATTGTGATTGCAGTGGGCTCGAACGGAGGAGGTATTGGAACTCTTCAAGGCCCCTCGTATCACCGGGAGCTCCTTTTGATGGCCGAGGCGGGAATCTCGCCGGCGGAGATCCTCATCGCTGCGACCCGAAATGGCGCTCTCGTTTGGAGCGATGCACCCGATCGGGGAACCCTCGAGCCCGGTAAGCGAGCCGATCTGGTCATCCTCGACGCCGACCCGCTC
>SDBT01001978.1_pt1 | contig 36760 bp, 93 predicted proteins | sample 2277101 | NCBI WGS metagenome assembly SDBT01 (sample SAMN10404973, study PRJNA504765) | marine sediment metagenome | isolation source: marine sediment core GS10_PC15, 103 cmbsf | place: Arctic Ocean: Southern Knipovich Ridge | collected 2010 | reverse complement strand
TAGTAATGTAATGATAGGCGAAGCTTTACACCTCCCTATAAATTCTATTACTCCACGAGTTAATGAGTTAAGAAAAAAGCATATTGTTATGATGGATAAAAAAGATATATGTATTTATACGGGAAGGCTGGTTTGTTATTGGCGGGTTAGGAGGCGGTTATAAAATGAATAATAATCGTGTTGGTATGTTAAGGCGAACATTAATATTTAAGGATGAGATGAAAGGAGGATTAAATAAAAATGAGTAGTTGGATTATAGAAGATAAAACAATAAATAAATTAGTTAATTTTTTTGTGACATGTTCTTATTCTAAGGAAGAATATAAGCCAGAGATTACAAGACAAATAAATAAATTTGGTTATGATTTAACATATAATACAGAAGATAAAAACCCTGATGCTAATAATTTAGGGCAGAGAATGAAAGTTTTAAATAAAAAAGCTTGGAATTATAGGTATAATAAAAGTGGCGATTTTGGTTTATTTAAATTTGATGATAGTATAAACGAAAAAGATATTTATCAAATATTAAAAAGTTTGCAATGTTTTTTATATCAATGTTCAGAAGGAGAGATCCCACAAGAAGACTTATATAAAACACTTCAAAACATAGAAGAAATATTAATTAATCATATTATAAGTAATTTGGAAGACTATAAAAAAGCAAAATGGGAATAAAAAAGTTAAACAGGATGATTAAAGATAAAGATAAAACAGAGATAACCAGATTTAAGGGAGAATATTATATTTTACATATCTGTAACAATGGCGTACCAGTCCCCTTATTCCATAGTGAAAATATAAAACAAATAGAGGAAGAAATAAAAATAAGAAATTATTAAACCCCACTTTATTTTATAGGGGTTCATATTTACGCCAAAAGGCGAAAGGGAAAAAACCTTTTAAAAAAATCAATGGAGAAGGAGAATAAAAAACAAATGGATATACAAAAAGCAAAAAAAGAAGACCTTTTTTTAAGGACAGAATTAGGCAGGGGAACTTATGGAGATGAAGAGGTTAGTATTTGTTTAGCTACTAACGGAAGCTTTTTCCTTGTTGAATTTGATGACGAAAAATATATAATAAATACGCAAAGTATCGTAGAAGATGTAATTGAATTTAGAAAGAAGTTGAAAGGTAAACAATGAAAAACAAACAAAACGAAGCCAACAAATACGAGTGCGTACTTTGTGAGACAGGCGAAAACATTTAATTTATTTTTTAATAGTCGGCGGACTTTTAAACGCACATTAAGAGAGAAAGGGTTTAGTAACTTAGTTACTTAATCATATTACTTTATACTCTCCTTAATGGATGGGATCGGTTGGGCTTTGCCTGGCCATCCCTTTTTTATTCATTTTAAAATAGTCACATTAACTTAAAAACAATATATCTCTTTAATTATTGGAGGTTTTAAAATGACTGACGACGAAGAAAAAACAGAGTAAATTTTAACTTTTTGTTATTATTATTTTTATCAATGCCTTGAGTGAATGCCTCGAGGTATCTTTATAAAAACCAATGCCTTCTTATTCTTATCAATGCCTTGAAATAAAAGCAGGATGGGGCAGTCTGGTAGCCCGTCGCCCTCATGCGGCGAAGTGCGGAGGTTCAAATCCTTCTCCTGCTATCCAATGCCTTCATAATCGACATTTAAATAACTATTACTACATGTATTAGTATGAATTTCCTTCAAACTGAATTAGATAAAGAATTTTCCTCTATTGGATTTAAGAATCAACGTAGGAACTTGAGAGTCTTAGATCAAACTGCTAAAACGAAAACAGATAAATCTATTGACTCAAAAAGAAAAGCTCTAGCTCCTGGTAAGAGGGTTAGTAAGACTGGGAAAGTATATTGGGAGACTCGGGCTAATCGATCTGATGCTCGTGGATCTAAAGTTTAATTCTTAATATATATTTATTATATAATTTTCTTAATGGATTTTCTATTGGTTTAAATTCTGACTTCTCTAATATCTTTTTTAATTCTTCTACTTCTTCTTTACTCTCTATTTTCTAATCTCTCCAATGTTTTGTCTATCTTACTCACCACTTCAAATAGTTCATCAGTATATTTTACATATATCTTTCTTAATTCCTTTCTTGCTTTTCTTATTTCTTTAGTTACCATTTTCTAGTTACAACTATATTCTAAGTCTTCATTAATCTCTTTTCTGCATTTCTTACATAAAGGAACTCTCCAGTGATATGTAATTGATAGATCGATCTCTTCTCTGCAGCTCAAACATCTTCCTGCTCCTATTTCTTTTATTACTTCTTTTAGAGTTAATTGTTTTTCTTTCATTTCATCTCTTGTTGTGTCCACCACTCTGTGAATCCGTCTAGTCTTTTGTTTAATTTTTTGAACTCTTCGTCTTTCTTCTTCATCCAATCATAAATATATGCAAAGCCCATTACTATTATTCCTATTGCTACTCCTAAAACCATTTGGGAAGGATCGTAGTAAATAAAGAACCATCTTATTATTGAGCATGCTATGATTGTTATTCCTGCTGCGTTTATTAGTTTTGGTAGTTTATTCATTTTGATTTATAACAATTACATGAAAACATATTCATATCGCAATCGTAAGAATGATAATTCATGCTCCTTTTACCGCATGCCTCAATACATGTCACCTTCTTTGGATTTTGTATTTCCCCAATATTCCCAAGAGTTTCTACTATAGTGCATTCTTTATACCAAGATGCGTAGTTTCCATATTCTTCCATTTCTGAAGGTATTAATTTAATTATTGTTTTATCTATAGCTGAATTATATTTAAACACTGAAACAACATTATCTTTTATATCTTCCATACTTCCTGGAGATAATATAAAACTGACTATCAAACTTCCTACTATAAATATTCCTAACCAGATTATTATTTCTTTTAGTTTCATTTTTTAGCCACCCCATACCCGACTGCTGCAATTATTACTAAGACAATCAATAAAAGGAATCCTAAACCAGTCGGTCTTCCTATTGTTAGGCATACTTGTTCGAACTCTATTATTTTATCTAGCATTTTGTTTCCTCTTATACAATTCTCTTCTTCGTTGGTTTCTTCTTTCTTTTACTTCTGGTCTTTGATTATGGGCTTTTCGTCTGGCTTTTACTTCTGGTCTTTCATTATAAGCTTTCTTGCTTGCTTTTACTTCTGGTATTTGATTGTATATTTTTCTTTTTTCTTTTACTTCTGGTTTTTGGTTGTATTCTTTACCATATTCTTTTCTGTTTAATATTTCTTTTATTCTAATGTTCTCTTTTCTCAAAAATGATAGTTCTCGGCTCATCTGATTTAATCTATGAATCAGCTCTTCTCTTTTCAGTTTCCTTAGCAATGCATGTTTACTTCCCATTTGTCTTTTATTTGGTCGATTGTTGGACACCCTCCTTTACTAACTCTTTTACGATTGAATTGCTCGAATTTTCTTCTAATATTTTATGGACAGCAGATCTTGATATGTTTTTGGCATTATTATGTTTATCATAATAAATTACCTGGCTTGCTATTTCTCTTATTGATATTTTTGGATTATCCTTCTTTAGTTGTAATACTTTGGCGATTGTTTGTTTCGATAAGTTCTTTCTCCCCCATTTGTTGCCCTTGTAGGATTTTGTGACTCCATCTTTCTTTCTAACAGCTAATCTTACTCTTTCTGATTTCCTTTGGCTTTCCATCTCTCCCATGCTTCCCATTAATCCTAATAAGAACTCTTGAACTGTTTTTCCTAATGCTCCTTCAATATTAATTGCTTCTAGCCATGCTTCCTTTACGCTATGTATTTTGCATCCATAGTTTCTTAGAATTGTTGTGTCTTCTATCAAAGTGTCTCTATTTCTAACCCATCTATCTAAGGCCCATACTATTACTGCTTTAATTTCGCCCTTACGAGCCATCTCCTTAATCTTTTCGTATTTTGGTCTATCTATCTGCTTAAATCCAGAAAGCTTCTCTAACATTATCTCTTTTACCTCATAGCCCCTATTCTTTGCAAACTCTAAACACTCTTTCTCTTGATTTTCTGGGTGCTGATCATCTGTGCTTGTTCTAAGATATATTATTGCCTTTTCCATGCTTCTTCCTCCAGTTTTCTCTGTTAGCTTTCTGAACTCTTTTTCTGTATTCAGGATCGTTATTATATTTTTCGTGCTGATATTTTTTATTATATTCCTTTCTTCCTTTCCATTGTTTTGGGTTTTCCATTGCTCTTCTTATTGCATCTTGTCTTTGCTTAGGATTTAAATGATATTGGATTGTGTTTCCTGATAGCATTAATTTTTTTCCTATTGCTTCGTATGTTAAACCCTTCTTTCTTAATTCTAACATTGTTAGTTTCATTTCTTCAGTTACTTTATTCATTCTCTTCACTCCTATGATTTAAATTACAAATATTATCATATAATCTTTCTGCATCCCCTGTAACTAATGCACCGATCCCCAACTCTTCTGGTTGTTCAGTTTCGACTTGTTCTCTATAATTACTAATATAATCATAAATGATTTTTAATATCTTCATTGTTCATCCTCGCTCCTAGATACGTCGTCTAATAATTCAGTAGTTTGGTGACTAGCTTGTTGTATAATTTCTTCTGTTTTTTTACAATTAGTTGAATTCCACAATGCGTATAGTATCGCTTGTTGATTTTTTAATATCTGGTTTGTTTCTTTATTCATCTTTGCCTCTTAATGCGTATTTATTTAACATGCTGTTTCACCTCTTTTATATGATCTATGAATATGTTTTTTCCCTATAACATTACCAGTGGATTCTTTCTTTGAACTTGGTATTGATCTACCGCATTTACTACAAAAAGATGACCCATATCCATAAGGTCCTTTACTAGAATCTATTTCTGTAAGCTCTAAACACCATGGACATTTTACTTTTACCATTATTCTGCTTTCCTCGTAGATGCGTCTTGTTCTCCTAATGCGAATATCATAATATTCCTCTACCTTGTTTAATTTCATCTAATATATATCTTCTCTCTGCTCTTCTTTTTCTACTAAATAACCAGGTTGGCTCGAATGTTAATATAAATCCAACTACCAAATACTCAAAATAATTCATTCGCTCACTCTCCCTTTTGCGTCTTTAATTTTTTCTATGGCATCTCTTAGATCTAAATAGTTAAACTTCTTTCTTTTAACATCCCAAGCTCTAAACTTAATCTCTCTCATACTTTCACCTCGTCGTCTTTGGTGCAGATGGCGTCTGTTCTTAATATATCTCTACGTTCTTTGCATTTTTCTACACAGAGTTCTGGATACTCGATCAAGTAATTAAGAAAACTTATTTCATCTTGTATTCCCTTCATTCTGCTTTCTCCTGAGGTACGTCGCCTTTAATATATTTAATTCCGTAATAGATACCAGCAGATCCAACAAAGATAGTAAAAGAACCCAATGCTATTGCTACTCTTTGAAATATTATTTCATTCATTCTGAGTCCTCCGATAAGGCGTCGCCCTGTTTAATATGATTCTTCCAGCAATCCTTACAAGAGAAGAGATCTTCGTCATAAACATTCTTGCCTGCAAAAATTATTGAGAACTTTTTAATATCTTCTACTGAACTATATTTGTGTTTGCAGAAGATACACACTTCTCCGATGTAGTTTGATAATTGTATGTCCAATAGTTTATCTCTTGTTTCTTTCTCCATTATTCGTCAGCTCCCAAGATTGCGTCTTTAGTTTCTTTCATTCTATCTCTTAATGCAATTACATAATCTAAATCATCTACCTTTAAATGATCTAAAATTCCAGTTAAAGCCATTATTATTGATGCTTGGTTCTTTAATATTTGTTTATCTATATTCTTCATTGTTCATCTCCTGATACATTTGCGTCTTTATTTTTATCATCAAAACAGACTTTACAAGCCAATTCTATTGGGTTGGTTCTAGCACAAACTGGTTCAGATGATTCAAGTATGTCTAGATTATAATAAACCCTACTACAATAAATACACTTCTTTCCTAGATATTGGCTAAGTGTAAAATTTCTTAACATATTTTGATGTTCTTTATCCTTCATTGTTCGTCTCCTTTTTGTTTTGCGTCGTCAAGTTTAATTATTTCTAGTTTATCTCCTGGTTGCATGGCTTTTACTATTTCAATTATTTCCCCTTGATTAAACCAATCTGCATATATTGAAATTTGGTATCTTATCATTGTTCACCTTCCTTTTCAAGTGCGAACTCTTTTTCGTTCTTATAACCATGTTTACATTTTTCACAAGTTCTAAAACCATGTTGACATTTCTTTACTGCTGGTTTACCGCACCCATGAATGACTCTTGGAACTTCTTTTGTTCCCATCTTTTCTACTACCCTTTTTGTAAATTTACAACTACATGCCCAACTCATCCTCTTCTACCTCTTGTTTTTTTAGCTAATTCATTCCATGAAGAATCATCATATCTTTGTAGTGGTATTCCCGTTTTTCCTCTTAATCCTCTTTGTCTTTGCATATCAAGGTTGTTTTTATTCTTAACTCCCATCTTTTACTCCTTCGGTATAAACTGCGAAGTCTTCTTGAGATTCAGGTGCTAATGCTCTTTCAGTTTGAGCTGGAAGTGAAGATGCTTCTTCTACTTCTTCTAAGAATTCGTTGTGTGATTTCATTTCTTCCCACCCTTCGTTCTCCGAACGAAACGTACCCCGAGGTAGGAGTCAGAGAAAGACGAACCCCCGTAACAATCCAAGTACGCATAAACCGAACCCGCATAGAACCTAGCAACGTATCCGTTTTTTCTGCTTAAATCAAATGGTTGCTTAAAGAAAAAATCATCTTTAGAAGAACTTCCATCCATCTTTAGTTGTTTTGCATATTTAGAATTTGCCAACCAAATAACTTCTTCGCTTGTTAGTAATTCTTCTTCTCTCTCTGATAACCCTAAATCATCCCACGACTTATCTTTATCATGAACTTCAATTTCTACGGAGATTTTTAATTCTGGAATATCCAACCAACTAGTTAAATCTTCTTTAATATATCTTACTCCGTCAGCCTCTATAATATTATCGCTTATTCTTTTTGTCTTCATTTAAATTTCACCTCACTAGGGTGTTTAGAAATTACATGTTGATTCATCATGTGATTGACTTGATTTTCTGTATGACCTTCTATTTTCTTGTCGCAATATTTACATTTTTTTTCTATCATTTCTTCCCCCCCTTCGTTCTCCGAACGAAACGTACCCCGAGGTCGGAGTCAGAGTAAGACGAACCCCCGCCACAATACAAGCCCGCACAAACCGAAACCGCATAGAACCAAGCAACACGACCTCTTTTCTCATTTTGTGGAAATGGTTGTTTAAAGAAAAAGTCGTCTTTGGTACTTGATGAATCCATTTTTAATTCTTTTAGTAATTCTGGATATTTACATATTTTCCCTATTATTTCTAAATCCAATAATTCTTCTTCTGGCTTTTTTAATTGTATAATTTCATTGTAAGATTTTCCTTTGTGTAATACGTCTTTTGTAATTTCATAATTAGTATTTGGAATTCTAATCCATTCTGATTTATTGGACTCGTTTTCTAATTCTGATTTTAAAGATACTATCTTTTTCTCTGCTTTTTCCTTTTCGCTTTCTAGTTTTTTTATTTGTTTTTTAATGTCTTGTGTTTTCATACTCTACCCTATGTAGTATAGTATATAAATGTATTTATTTATTTACGATAACAACTTTGTAACTTTTTGGTTAAAATTATGTGTATTTGCAAAATCAGAATATCCATTCCATCCATCTAAAAATCCCTTTAATTCATTCTCGCTTATTAATCCACTACGATAAAGTTCAGTCTTTTCTGTTAATCTTCTTTTAAAATAGTTTATATTCCTCTTTCTTAATAATCTATAATGATAAAATATTCTATAACCTAAAAATGTAATTCCGTTTCTTAAAGCGTGTATTTCTGATTTTTCTGGATGTAATTCTAATTTTAGAAACTTAAGATATTTTTCTATTTTGATTTTATATTCTAATAAAACTCTTTTATCTTTATGGAGAATAACAAAATCATCTACATACCTAATATAATATTTTGCTTTTAATTTATGTTTTATAAAATAATCTAAGTGATTTAAATAAACATTGGCGAAAAACTGGGATGTATAATTTCCTAGAGGTAGTCCCTTTTCTGATGAGTCGAAGTTGTTTAATATTATTCTTATTAATCCAATAAAGTTTTCATCTGATATTTTCTTTCTTAGTATACTTATTAGAACGTCATGGTCTATGGTAGCGAAATAATGTTTAATATCTGCTTTTAAGACGTAGCCTTTTATAGAATTATTATTAAATGGTTGTTTTATTTTCTGTCCGTTTGAAGAAACTTTATTAACAAAATACTCAAATCTTTTTACTGCTCTATGAGTTCCTTTATTTTTTCTACTAGCAAAAGAATCATAGATAAATATCTTTTCATAGAATGGTTGAATTAAATTAACTATTGCGTGGTGGACTATTCTGTCTCTAAATATAGAGGAATGTATTGTTCTTGTTTTTGGGTCTCTAACTATGAATTTTTTTAATTTGTTTGGATAGTATTTTTTTAATCTTAAATCTCTTTGTAGCATTGCTATATTTTTATCTAAGTTTGATTCAAAATTAATTACATAATTTTTCTTTGACTTTCCTTTTCTTGCTTTTTTAAATGCGGATAATAGATTATCCGTTGAATAAAGTTTTGTGTATAATTTATTGTATGTTTTCATTATGAGCCTTAGGGTCTTAGGTTATTTCGAGGTTGGAGTTAGAGTTAGACGAATTCTCGTTACAATTCAAGTTCGCATAATCCGAATTCGCATAGAACCTAGCAACCAATATAGCATTTTCATTAAGTCTCACTATAATTTTAATCTTCGCTCCTAAATTACCCAATTTTAATCATTGCTACCAATTATTATTATTGTATTTTATTATCTTTCGATACTATGAAACTGCGTGTAGCCTTAAACCTCTAAGGCATAAATATGTTGGATTTATTGTTTTTAAGAGTGTCTGTCAAATGTTACTACTCATATGCTTTGGACTGCGTCGTTAGTCTACCCTTGATTACATTTATATAATTTTTATCAGACTCAATTCCTATTGGATTTCTATTAAGTTCTTTTGATGCAACCATAGTAGAACCTGATCCAGCGAAGTAATCTAAAACAGTTTCACCTTCTACCGTTGAATTCTTTATTAATTCCTTAATCAATTCTACTGGCTTCTCTGTTGGATGATTAGAGTTACTTGTTCTATTAAAATCTAAAACATTAACAGGTCTCTGTTCTCCTAATAATCTTCTATTCCCCTGTGTTGCAAATATAATCATCTCATACTTTTCAGCATAGTTCCCATTCAAATCTCCCATTGACCAATTATTCTTATTCCAAATTAAACAATTCTTTACTTCAAAGTATTTCTCTATGATTGGTTTTACTTGCTCATAAACTTTCCATGTGGTAAAAACATAAACATGAGAATCTTTCATCATCTTTGGTTTAACTTTTCCTAGTGATTTATCTAATAGAATAAAAGCGTCGGAAGTGTCGGCATTAATCTTATCATGTTTTGCTAGTTTGAAATTACTTTGATAATCTATTCCGTATGGCGGATCTATAATTAAACATGCAATCGAATCATCTTCTATCTTATCTAATTCTTCTAAACAATCTCCATGATGTATATCTAGTTTTTCAGATTTAACTTCTTTAACTTCTTCTTTAAGCTTCTCTATCTTTTTTTCTTTTCGATGTTCTGCTAATGCTTGTGATTTATTTAATTCATTATGTTCTATCTTCTTCTGTAATTCTGATTTAATATCATTGAGCTGTAATGTTTTTTCTACATTACTTGTTGAAATATTCAATAGTTTGCTTGTAGATTCTACGAATGTCGGAGTGTTCAAATCGTCAATTTTACGACTTGATTTTCTATCTCCTCCATGTTTGGTATTTGGATGTTCAAATTCATATAAGTCTTTTCTTTTAGCTAATCCTCTTGCGAGTTCCATTGGATTAAAATCTTCTCGTTTAACATTCTCTGCCAATTCCATATCTAACTTCTGTAACTCGCTAGATGGATTAATTTTATTACACTCAATGTTTTTTAGTCCAAGTTGCTTACAGGCAAGTAGTCTTCTATGCCCTGCTATTAATTCATTTTCTTTGTTAATCAAAATTGGCTGTAGTAATCCTAACTCTTTAATACTATCTGCAAGTTCATCTATTCCGTGAAACTCTTTTCTTACTCTTTCATTTACTTTTATTTTACTTGTTTCTATTTCCATATTGTTGTTGATTATGATGCCATCGAATAAAAATTATGATGGCTAAATTCTAATTTATCTTTCTACAGTCATGTAGTCGTCCCAGAATATTACAAAGTAATTTGAACTACGATGATAGTTTAATGCTTTATATATCATTCTTACAAAGTTTTCTAAAGATGATTGCACACTCATTACATGAGACTGTTGCCTTATCTCTGATCTAGTTTCAATTCTCTTAAAACATTCCATCATTGTCTCTCTTGTAAAATTCTCTTTGTTAGCATTATATATTTTAAATAATGTAAACATTACAAGATTCTTATACATCCAATTTTCATTAGATGGTTCTCCATAACATTCTTTATAGAATTGACAAAATTCTTTTGTATCTGCATAATGACTTGCTCCAAATTCCTCCAAGAATTCAGGTAGTTTTTTTCTGCTTAAATTAGTTCTTGATAATGTATTTCTCATACCATTATAAATTATATTAAGCATTCTATCGACTCTTATTGAATTAACTCCTCCATTAATAGTTACATTAATAGGAAAGTTTTCACCTCTCATAAGAGAATCTAACCATCCGTGTCTACCAACATATATTTTTATGTCGTCTATCAATCTAGGAGACTTTACATCATTAAGCATATTATAAACTTTAATCTGCTCATCTTCATCAAGTCCCTCATAAACACATACATCCATATCAAATGATTTTTCTGATTTAACTATTGCTTCAATTTTGTGTTGCCCATCTAGAAGTATTAGTTTTTTTGTAGACTTATCTTCAGCTACTGTAATTAATGATTTTATAAATTCTCCATTACGGATCTTATTTACAAAGTTATTAACTCTAGCTGGATAGATGTTTCTTTGCCATCCTGGTCTTTCAATATTTGAATTAACCCATCCTGCGTTAATCTTTATTGTTTTATACGTTCTTTTCATTTTTTACCTCCTTTTTATTTAGTTTAGTATTTATCTTCTTGACTTCTGCTTTCAATTTACCATTCTTTAGTTCCCACTCAGCAACATGAGTACCATTCTCCACACCAGATTCTTTAACAAGCTTAGCTGGGATTGTAGTCCTGGTTTGTTTTTGGTCTTTGATTATTTTTGTTTTTATTTTCATTTTGATTATGGCTCGGGGTTACTCTTTTTTTAACTTTTCACAAGGTAGCAAAGTCTTGTGTTTTTGGCCCCTGGCCTAAACTCTTCCACGGGTTGCATCCCGTGGCTCCCTAAAGGTTAATTTTATTAGGACGAATTAGTATTTAAGTGTGTCGTCCTACTTTTTAGGGACAACACAATCGTCCTAATAGTTAAGCCCTCCAAACATGAGGGCAAATAATAATAAATTGTTTATGCTTATATTTACTTTAAAGTTTCTAGAGCTGTCTTTAGCTTGTTAAGTTTCTTACAAGAGTATTCTAAAATATCTATTAGCACCTTATCACTAAGTGGTACTACTATTGAAATATAAGAATCCCCAAATTCACTTCTTATATTTCCTGAAATATTAAGCTCTCCGTCTTCAAAGTAATATTCTTCCATATCAAAACTTCCACTATCATTATTCAACAATAAACTTTTTTGTGAATCTTCCTCATCATTATATCCATTTGCATTTGCATTATCTCTAAGGTGTTTTATTGTCTTAGGTGAATCTGGAAACGATACCGTCACAAAACTAGGAATAGTTTCTTTATCTATATTCATTTTTATCCTCCATTTTTATTTAGTTACACCGTTTCTTTGTCAGCGTTAGCCGATTCAACAGATTGTAATATGTATACCATTTAGTTTAAATAAGTTCACCTTTCAAGCCGTATGCGAAACCTTTATTAAGTTTAATTTGTTCATTTTATAATCTGCATAGCTTGTCGGATTGAGGAAGCAGAGTTGCGTTCGTGAGGTTAGCACTTCACTATTCATAACGCTTACTCCAAAAGATCCGAGCCATTTATTTATTCCCATTTTAGTTCTTATGCGAATATCTCCTTATAAATTTTCTTTCCAACCTTTGCCCCATCTCTAAACCAAAAATCAAAAGATAATCTTATTAATCCCAGAAACCCACGATCGTATAACCATAGTCCTAGTTTCACTTCTGCCGTTTCTTTCATTGATTCCTTAGTTAATTGATTACAATCTGGGCATACTCTAAACAAATACTCCTGGTTTCTGGCATCCTTACCACATCTATCACATGGAAGTATCTTTGGTTCTTTTTTATTTTCCATACGTAATTTAAGGCATAAGCGAATTAATGCTTAGCGAGTTCCTCCAATAACTCCTTATCTTCAATTAAAACAATCTCTCCAGCTATCTTGAAATTCTTTAACATCTTTTCATCTGCTTTTGTTAATTTATCTTCCATCTTCGCAATTACTATCTTTTACGACTTAGCCTCCGTTTATTATTTGATATGCATTTTTGGCAATAATGACAATACTCGCTTTTTGGTTCTCTTCTCATCATATCTTTTCTCTTACATCTTTTACATATTCTAATTGGCATTTTTGTTCTCCTCCGAAGTATTCTGTGAATAAGCATCATCTAAATCAATATAAATTTGTTTAATTCGTTCTCCTTTTCCTGTTAGCTCTAAAATTATCTCTCTTGTTTGTCTTGGAAGTTTTATAATTATTCCATCTTCTAATAATTTCTGAATACATTTCTGAACATGTGCATGGGTCATATTTAACTTCTTTGATATTCTTGATCCGTAATTATCTATTGGACTTATGATTCTTATTATTCTTTCGTATGCTCCTTTATTTCTTTTCATTTCTTCGCCTCCGAAGTCATAAGCGAACCATTATGGAGAGCTATCGACCACCAACAATCATGGCATTGTCCCTCTCCATAATATTCTTCTGTCTCTTTTTTACATGTCATACACTTCATTCTTTCACCTTCCTTGTAGACTGCGTCGCCAGAGCCAGTTCGTTCTGTTTAAACAAATAGACCAGCTTAGACAAATCTATCCTATTTTTATTCTGGCGACACATATCTTGGTTCTCCTTCCTCTATGGATTTTTCTATTAAATCTTTCAGACTTATGTAAAAAGTTTCAAGTAGTATGTGGTCTTTGTTTTCTTTTAACTCAATCGGTATCTTGGTAGTTATTACTTTCTCTCTGATTTGTTTTATAACTTCTAATAATTCATAAGCATAATTTACAGTTTCTTCGTTCATTTCGTGCCTCCATGAAACTGCGCACCTACAAGACCTGCATCTTCTATTGATTCCCTAAATCCAGCAACTGTCATAAATTTACTGTTGATTAATTTTATCACTTTATCTGCCCAAACTCTATCTGCATCTTTTTCTTTCTTTGATAAATCCTTATATGGAGTTATTATTTGACCAACCCATCTTTCAAAGTCTTTTTTAGTTTCCGCATCTACTCTTAATGAGTTTGGAGACAATGATAATCTCTTAAATAAATACTCTGTCCAATGTGCCCACTGCTGATGTTCTAAGTCAGATAATTCTTCTCTCAATGTTAATATTATTTCAACAACTTCCTTCTCTGTATATGTCTTAGGTTTACTTATCATTTTGCCCCTTCGTATTATTTAGATTAAGCGAACTATTTTTCATATCTTCTTCTGTCCATCCAGCTACTCCATATAGACATTCAGAACATACAGCGAACCAAGTAGTTATTCCTTTAATCTTGTTGTAGTCAGCAACTTCCTTTTGGCATTTAATACATAATAATTTACCCATTTAATAACCTCTCTCCTACTGCAGCAATCACATTAGTAGTAACTGCATTTCCCATTTGTTTGTATCTTTGTGCGTCACTCATTTTAATTCGTTCTCCGTTTTCATTAATTCCGTATTCTGTCCAGTTATCTGGGAATCCCTGGAGTCTTTCGCATTCGATTGGGGTAAGTCTTCTAATTTTGGTTTCGGAGTCGCTAGCAACATAAGTGCCGTTCCTTTGGCTCCCATATCCTCTTTGCGTAAGACAGACCGCTGGATTCTTCGCACCCATTCCGATTGCATTGAAAGGTAATATTTCTGGTCTACATTCTCCTCTAAGACTTCCGATAATAAGCACTCTCTCCCTGTTCTGGGGAACTCCGAAAAATTTGCTGTTAAGTACCATCCATTGAACTTCATACCCCAATTCATCCAGCGTTTGAAGGATGACTCTAAAAGTCTCCCCGTTGTCGTGATTGAGTAAGCCTTTGACGTTTTCAAGGAGTATAGTTTTAGGTCTTTTAACTTTAAGTATTCTCGCAACTTCAAAAAACATTGTACCTCTAATGTCTTCAAATCCTCTCCGTTTTCCAGCGATTGAGAATGCTTGACAAGGAAATCCTCCACAGAGCATATCAAAGTCTGGTAAATCTTCTGGGTTGATTTTGGTACAGTCTCCCCAGTTTTTGATATTTGGGAATCTGTATTTGAGGACTTGGCTTGAGTATTTATTAAATTCCGACATCCCGATACAAGTAAATGTTCTTTTGTCATTACACCCGTCAGGTTGTTCATCTTCCCATCCGTTCTCGGGACTAAAACCTTTCCCCTTCTCGGTGACCAATCCTTTCCCGTCTTCATTGATTCTTTCCTTATTAACTTCGCCTCTTCCGTTCTCGCTTCCGTCAATGCTGCCCATGATTCCTTCCTGACTAAAAGATTGTTCTGATGCCAATAACTCTGGCTTAATGCTCCTGCTATCTTTTTCATCCCGCCTGGATTCGTTCCGTGAGGCAATTGATAAAGCATTGGCAGCTTCAAACCCAAGTTCGAATCCTCCGACTCCTGTAAACATGCTGAAGTATCTGGTTTCATTTTTCATGTGCCTCCTCCTTGACTTTATCCAATTCATCTTCTTTTACTCGACACATCCAACAAAGGACATCATCTTCTCCACAAGTGAAATATATCATACTTACTCCACCTGGTTGGAATTTTTTTCCACATCCCTTCATTCTTCCCCTCCAGTTTTCGACGCCTTATGGACAATTAGCGTAGCCCCATCTAATCCGTTTGGGACATCTACATTAAATCCTATTAGTGCTGATGGGAATCTAGATCCCTTACCAATCTTTCCTTCATAGGAAATTCTTCCTTTTGGAATGAATACCCAAGTAGCATGTTTTAGAATAATGTCTTGCCATATTTTTGTTTCCATATTATCACATCTATAAATACATACACCTCGCTTAATGGTTTCAAAAAAGTGGTCGAACATAGCCTCTGCTTTTGAAAATGGTGGGTTCATCCAAGAAGTAACATTGGCTATTGAGAAATCATCAAGAAAGTTTTCACTATAGGTTTCACACTTAGAGTTATTTTCCTCAGCGCAACAATCGAATGTAAAATCATATTGTGCATTAATTATATTAAATAACCATTGAGGAGTCTGCCAATCGTCTCTTTCTACTACATTACCAGTTCCATCATTACCTTTCATTATTATCCTCCAAATTGTTCGCCTTATTGATATTAGTCGTCTTTTTCTTTTTAGATTTCCAATCTCTACCAGCTCTTCTGTCTCTATGTAATTTATCAATGCTTCTTGCTCTAGGCATTTTCATCCTCCGACGCATTTTGTTTAGAATCAGTATCGTTAAAATCATACTTCATTACAATTTCTTCAGTGTTTGGATTATATAAAATTCTTTCGTCTTGTTTTCTATAAATCACACAGCCTCCATATTGTCCAACTATCTCCCATCCACCTTCTATTAATTTTTCTAATTTCATTCTTGTAAGTTAGGATCTAATCCCAATACAGATTCAAACTCTTTCCAATACTTCTCTGCTGATGTTCTCATCTTACCATTTAATTTAAATCTTGCGTTTGATAATAATAAAAATATCTCTGCTGCTTTTAATCTTGTTATTATTACTTCTTGTTTTTCGTTTAGTCTCATTTTAATATTTGTACATCTCCTCTAACATTTGTTGTTCTTTTAATTTGATTTCTTTTTCTGGTTTGTTTTGTTCTTTCATTTTTTCTCTTGTTATTTTTAATTCTTCTTTTATCCTTTTTAATTCTTCTTTTGCATCTTCAAAGTCCATCCCTCTTCCCATTATTATTTTTAACATCACCTGACTTTCTTTAAATCCTAAATAACTTTCTGATTTGTTTTTTTGTTTTACTTTGCCCCTTGTTGTTCCTTTTGGTATTGGTATCTCATTAATTATCTTTTTTTCTTTGAATGGATTTTTCTTTCGATAATTTTTCCTTTGCCAATCGTTTCTTATTTTTCTATCTAGTGATTTTAGTTCATCCTTAATTCCTGCTTTGTCTATTGTTTCTTCTCTTCGTTTGTTTCTTACTTTTGTTCTGCATTTCTTACAGAGATTTTTTCCTCTTATTTTCCCCAGGTATTTTCTTTCTGTTTTGTCTCCACAATTATCACATTCTTTTTCTGCCATCTTTTGTATTTCTATTAAAGTCTTTTTCTTTATATACTTTTATTTTCATTTTTTAGGGACGAATTTTAATAAATTCCAGCTTGTTGATAAAGTTTATTGGCATCTTTTTCTAAATCAAAATCTATCTTTAATATTTTTATCTCGTCCCTGTTTATTAATTCTAGTAATTTTTTATCTTCCATCTCTTTGATTACTAGGTATCTTATTTGCTTTGGAATCTGTCCATGCTTTCCTAGTTTGCAAAAGAATTCTTTTCTCTTTATAATTCCCCCTGCTCCGAATTTTTTTAATAACTGGTTATGTAATCCCAAATATAGTATTCCTATTTTTAATTTTTCCATATTATTTAAGGTATTATTATCTGATTTGATAATTGTGAAATACATTCGTTTCCTATATTTACTGCTGTTGAATATTCTTGTACTACTCCTGCTATAATCAATAGTATAAACATTAATGCTCCAAACTTAATCCAACTTCCTCCTATTAATATATTCTTCCAGTTTATTTTTCCATCTATCTTATATGGTTTTACGAATCCCCATCCAAAAAAATTAGATTTTTTTACAAACACTCTTTCTCCTTCTATGTTTAATTCTTTTATATCCATATTAACTTTCTGCAAATCCAGAGAATAGTGCTGCTGTTATTGGTATTACAATCATTACTACAATCTTTACCCACAATGGCATAATATCTTGTTGCTCCATTCCCTTTAAAATTACTAACATAAATATGAATGCCCCATATCCTACTACTGTTAGAACCCAAAATGCTGCTGATCCTAAAATTTCATCTATGTCGATTTTTTTACCTCCTGGTTGTTTAGTTCCTCTTCATCTTCAGTCATTACCTCATCTTCCCTCATCAAATCGTCAAGGCTCATCTCCTCACAATCTTCTTCATGTTTTAACAAAGTGTTTCTTTGTTGTACTATTCCTAAATATTGAACTCCTGTGTTAATTAAAGCTCCTATTAAAATAATTGCTACCCACCATAAATTCTCCCATCCGTATAATGTCACGCATATTCCTAAGAAGATTCCTACTAATGATATTCTTGTTCCTATTATTTGAGTTTTAATCTTTTGTATTGGTGTAATTTCTTCTATACCTTCTCCCCATCTACCCATGAATTCTTTCCATGTTATCTTTTCTCCGTCTTTTGTTTTTGGCATTATAAATTCCTCCTTTTCCGCATACCACCAAGACTTGTTTTTTTAGCTTTCGGATTACTGGTTGTTGTATGTGTTGGTTTACTTTTTTCAATAATATCGTCGTCGTCATCGTTATAACTTATAAATTTTTTATTGCTTTTCATCTCTTAATTCCCTTAATTCTTTTTTATCCTTTCTGTTCTTAATTCTTTCCAATAGCCACATAATAAATATCACCATAAATGCACCCAAATAAAATAATGGTTTGATTAATAAACTAACTATTATTAATATTACAAGTATTTTAATTATCTTTAATATATATTCTGGAGTAAAGTAATCTGGATTTTCATATCCAAATAATATTCCTAATCTCATGACTTGTGATCCTGTTATAACAAATAAATCACTTGCTTCAAAAATAACATACATCATTCCATCAGTATATTTATCTCCTGTTTCATCATATAAATTTAAACTTGTTGTATCCCAGGTTTTTGTTATATTATCCAAGGCTGAATCTATTATTGTTATATCTGAATCTTGCATAGAAACTCCAACTGCAAATGCTGATAAGAGAAATAGTACTATTACTAATGTAAAAATTCTCATTCTTTTTCCTCTCCATATAATGTAATTGATAAAGCACCACCACCAAGTTGTGTTATTTCATATCTGAACCAAGATAATTCTTTTGATCCTAAGTCTTCTTTAATTTGCCCCATGGCCTTATCAACCATTTTTTCATAACTTCTTAAATTCATTCCAAACATGTTCTGAATACCTGCCACCATATCCATAACGAAGTTTCTTGTTACTGTTTTATTTATATGAATAGACCTCATTGGTTATAATAAATTATAATTAGTTTATATAGTTATGTTACTATTTTGAAGTTACTAATTATGCGCTCTTGCAGTTTTGTTACTAGGTCTAAAAAGTTCGCTTACAGTGAGACCAACTGGTTCAATAATATGGTTAGCATCATACGTTTCTGACCATCTTGCGTAGTTTTTTGATTTAAGATCTTCACGGTCAACAACTTTTATTTGATTATTTCCTCTTCCCTGTTTCCAATTTCTCCCCCAAAAATCACAAATAATGCTGAAACAGGGCATAAATCTACAATCTTCTACGTTATCCCCAGCAAATTTTATTGGAGTTGCCATACAGAAGACCTTCTTCCCACTATCAATCTTGAAGCTTAAAATCCTCTCCGCGATCCTTGCAAGAGTTGGATAATGTCCATAATAAACTCCATAAAAAATAGATAGGTAATCAAAATTATAATGTAATCTTACAAACTCTTTACGAGAAATATCGCACTTATGAGAAATTTCCAATATTACTGGTTTTTTGATTTTAGAATTTGACTTCAATTTACCAGCTATTTTAATTTTTGTCTTTACATCATAATCTGTTTCGTCTTTAAAGTAGGGAATTATAATAAAATCTGAATCTTGTGCCTCCAGTTGTTCTTTAACATATCCCCCTAACGCTTTCATCGAAAACCTCACCATAGAAACATCTCTATAATTCAAAACTGCCATATTCTTTTTAATATCATCTGAGATGTTGGGAAAGGATTTTTCCTTGGAAATTTTATTTAGAAAAATATTTTTTTCAACAAATGGAATATCCATTGCATCTAAATCTTTCTGCAGAAACATCCTTGCTGGAGTTTCAACCTCTTTTCCAGTTTGTAATTTAAACTCCTGTATCATCTTTTGTCCTCGATAAATATTTATGTAGCGTTTCAAATTCACTTTCAGTCAATTTGCGTAAGGTTTCCATATATCTTTGAATTGTTACTCTGTGCACACCCAACTTTGTTGCAAGCTCGGCATTATTAAATCCCCTTGTTCTTGCCTTAAATAAGATTTTCAAAAAATCTATGTTCCAAGAATTTTTCTTGCAAAGCTCAACTACTCTTTCTTCAATTTTTAAGTCGTTTATCATTTGTGTCATGCTACTATAAGTAACATTGGATTGGTATTTAAACCTTTTGGTGTGATGCATTTTTGCTTAGGGATAATTTATTTGCGAATAACCATGAATGGACAATTTCCTTGAGGAGCTTAGATCTATTCATATTATATTTTTTTATGGCTTCTCCCCAAAGCTCCCAATCATCATCCTCAAGATAGGCTACTATTCTTTTATTTGATGGCATTTTTTTAACCTAGTAGTGTGTCACTATTATTAATAATAGTGTGCTACTTATATTAATAAGTGTATGTTATTTATAAATCTTTTGTAAAATAATATTAAGGTCTATTAAAAGGAGTTTTTTGACTTATCAACAATTACCGAAGTATAAATAATTAAATCTTTATTAAAATTATTCTTAATTTCTATTTTATCTTCGCCTTCAGATGCAGAATTATTAAAATTCAAGGCAAAAGGAGAACCCATAGAAGTATAGGGAGAATTTACCGCCTCGGCAGATATAGCCTGTATTGATGATCCTGTGTTAAGAATTATAGTTTCCCCTTTTAGGAGATTGTGTTTTAAATTTTCGATTTGATATTCTTGATAATTGAAAGAAACTCTTCTGGATTCTAAAACTTCATTATTTTGAGCCATTAACACTGCTTCTTTTATTGTAGTGTTATCAAAGAATTTTTGACACTCGTCACATTCCAATTTTTTATTTCTACCCCCTAATGTCATTCCATATCTTCTTGGAATTATATGCTGTTTTGTCTGGGGTTTGTTTTTGTTACACTCTGGACAAAGAATTATTTTTTTGCTTTGCATATAAATTAGATGATTCTCTTAATTTTAAACCCTACCCTAATCCTTAATTTATAATCCAACAAATCATGAAATAAACCTGTGTAACATTCCAAAAATTTGTGCACTTACGACAAATTATGCAAAGTCGTACGTATGAAAGATTTTCTAAAGCAGTCCCCACTTTTTTTCTATGATAGTTATCTCGTTGAGTAGCGCCCTTTTTATTTTAAACTCTTTCTTTACAATTTCCAAATTATCTTCTAGGGAAATAATCCTTCCTGGGATGCGCCTCTCTTCTTCCATCTCTTTTTGTAGTTTGATACTGACATTTGGTCTAAGACTTGAATAAAGGGAAGATGCCCTGAATCTCTCTGGACGAAAATGAGTTTTATTTATTACTTTTTTACATTCATTAATAAATCCCTTTCTCCATAAAAGTTTCTTTTTCTTTTTATCAACACCCCAATTAGCCCAAGGGGCGACCAGAGAAGCGACTGCCCCAACAATTGCTGCGACTACTGTTGGAAGGATTAATTCTTCTATAGCGATAGCCATGTCTATTTTAGATATTTCATATTTAAAACTATTTGTACATTAGAGACTTTCCGTGACAGCATTTCCACTATCACCCTCATTTACCGACTTTACGGTCAAAAATTTGTTCTTTTTACTCTTATCCATAGTTTTCGTGCAAGGTCTAATTATGCTATATAACCTGGTGGTTGTATATCTTTTATATCTTTTTGCATTGAAAATTTTTGTTTTAATATTCCTAATTCCTGTTGTGTTGATTCAAAATTCTTTGTTACTTTATCTAAACTTTCTAAAATAAATGATGGAGTTACTTTAAATTTATGATCCTTCATATCATTATACCATTCTTGTACCATTCTGCTGTTTGTTGGTTTATTCGTTTCTAATTCTTCTAACCCATGTGAATCATCAATCCACATCCATAGTCCTTTATCATCTGATATGAATAATTTTTCTCCCTTATCATTATATTGTCTTGCTAACTCATTTTTAATCATTCCGTAGTGTTCTCTTGATGTTTTAAACTGATACCCTCTTAAATCGATTTTAAGCACTCTTCCTAAAGCTTTTATCGTTTTATCTAGTTCCCATACCGCCATTCCTTTAGATTCGTGTGAACTCCTTGAGAAAAATGATTGTGGTTCATATATCACTAGGCCAGTTTTGGTTAGCCATATCTTTTTATTATTTAATATAATTCTTGGAGTTGTTCCTACTGCTCCTATTAATTGGTATTTGATATTGTTTTGTTTTAGTCTTTTTATCCAATCTATATCATATTTGAATCTTACTTTCCAGTTAAATGCGTGACCCCTAATTTGTGTTTTGGTTTTAGTCGCCTTACTTGAGATTGATACTTCTTTTAGTACTTTCCATATTCCATATCCTTGTTTCTTAATTATTCCGTTTTCTTTAAGTTGTCGAAGGTAATATTGTAATGTTTGTTTCTTTATATTGTATTTTTCACAAATTGAGGCTGGAGAATTTCCTTTCTTAATTTCAGAAACTATGAGGTGAAGTACAACTTTCTTCTCTCTTTTCATTAAGGTCTCAATTGATACTTCTTTATATATTTTTATAACAACTACAAAAAGACAACAACTAAACCATATTTTATCTTTTCACTCTAGAGTGACAAAATAGAAAGTATTAAATACTTCTTTCACTTAGTAATAGTAACTGAAATACAGAGAGTGGAGGCGTGTATGGGTTGGGAGTCCTCACGCCTGCCACTTAGCTGATTATAATTTGTTGAAAATATTATCTAGTCTTTCTATTTCTTTTATTCTGCTTAGTGTGTCAATGTCTTTATCTCTTCTGAATTCTGCTCCTTTTTTCTTAACTAACCTTTGAGTACTTCTCTTTATTGACTTTATACTTTTTACTTTTGCTCCAAATACATTTTTTGTTTTTGGGTTTGATTTCAATTGACTATAATCAACTACAACTTCTCCACCTACTTTTACTCTGTATGTTCCCTTATGTCTTCCCTTAACAACCTCAACATCTTCTCTTAAACGTCTCCTAAGTGTCTTAGCCGTCTCCTGTGCAGCTTTTTTTGGTTTCTTTGTTAGAATATCGTAGTCTGTTGTTTTCTTTCTTAGTCTCTCTGGTGATTGTATATTAAATGCTCTTGCTCCAAAAAGTATTTGTCCCTTCTTTTGAGCTGTGTCTAACACTACTTCTCTTACTATCAAATCATTTTTATTCTCTAATATACTCGCTATCCTTTTTAGATTCATAGTGCTGCGATTAAATTTGATTCTAATTTTATTAATGGAATTCCTATTAATGCCTTAGAAGCTGACCCAACAATATCTCCTACTCCTTTGTCTTTCTTTTTTGCATCCTTCGCTATACTTCCCGCTAGAGAAGCTGCATGTATTGTTGGTACAACATTTAATATATTTTTTACTATCATTTTAACCTCCTCATAAATTTACCCCCGCTGGATTGAACCAAATCTTTTTATTATCTCCTAAAGCTGGTCCAGTTCCCACAATAATGAATCCTTTTTGTTTAAGAATTTTCTTTGTCTTCTCTACTTGAGATGCCTTTACTATGACTTCTTTTTCAAATGTTCCGCAAATTGCTCTGCTACTTTTATTTAGAATCTTTTGAATGTCTGATGCCTCGTTTCCCATAAAGGCTTTTAAAAAATTGTTTTTCATTTTATTTAGTTACCATTTAACATCTGATTTTCCAAACGCTGCATCTGTTATTTCTTTCATGCTTCTTTCTTGTTTGGGATCTCTACGATTAATTTCGTCTTTCTTTCTCTCTATAAATATTTCTTTATGTTGTTCTATCATTTGTATCTTACCTCCTTAAAGGTTATATGGGACTAAAAAATTAAAGTCCCTAAAATAAAAAATTTGGTTTGTTTGGAATTATCCACTTATTGAATCTATAAATTGCCTACTAACTGCTGGTCCAATTACTGCTGCTAATATTGCTAATGCAAACATTACAACAATTAGATTTGCCATAGCTCTAGATCCACTATCTGCTATGTAAGTAGTTGGTTGTGCAGTTGCAGAAATTTTCCATGCTGACTTGTGCTTAGCGTCTGCGTCTGGTAAAATTCTTACAGCTAATCCACCCGTAGTTGGATTTATTACATTGTTTGTTATAGTATAGTTTCCACTCCCTACAACTGGTCCTAATGTCGTAAATGCAGCCGTTCCGTTTGTTGCATTAATTACAACTACATCACTCAATGCTCTATAGTCCAAATATTGGGCAGTGTCATTCACAACAGTACTTATTGATTCATTTGTTATTGCAATAGTACTAGTAGCACCTCCTACTTCTTGAGCTATTACTTCTAGAAAAATTGCACCAATAATTATTGTGATAGCAATCAGAACAATCATACCTACTCCCATTTGTCCTTTCTTATTCATCTATTTATCTCCCCTCCTAAAATTAGTCGTCTCGTTAACGAATGTCATCTGAAAAATAATGCCATCTCTGCATCCTCCACTTCATCTTTGAAAAATCTATTTGGGTCTGCTAGTATTGAGTGTGGTTCTGATTGTTTAATTACTAGAGTTGTCTTTGATTTTTTGAATGTTCCCTTTATTTTCTTTGTCTTTGACTTCCTTACCATTCTAACATACCTCTACTTCTTCTGTGTTTTCTATTCATCTCTGCCCAATCCTCTTCTGTCTCACATTCTTTACAATCCATAATTCCCATTGCAGAAAATCCATGTGTCTGTTTCTTTTGTTTTATCATCTGAAAAACATACCCTCCTGAGTTATTGGATTATTTGCTTTGTGATCTAAGAAGATATTTTTATCTTTTAATATAGACTTCCCGCTTGACAATGCGTTCTTATCTGTATGAAGAATACTTTTTCCACCTTTTAGAATCGATTCTCCCTTCCATGTGTCTCTGTTTCGTTTTTTTCTTATGACATCTAGTTTCTCTTTTATGTCTTCTTCTCGTTTATCTTTAAAATGTTTATCTAGTTCTCTTTCATTTGCACTTTTCTTTCTTTCCTCAAGCATAGTATCTAATCTATCTTGTTCTTGCATATCCTTAAACTTTTTACTAGACTCGGTCTTGTTCTTTCCCATCTTTCTTAATACATCCATGATTGACATGATAATACATGTAACAAATGTTTTTTAAATGTCGATTATCTCCTAACATATATCTTACTTATGGAGAAGCCTACTGCTAATCCTCCTATAATTGCAAACATAACTAAAAGATAATCCATTGCAAATCCAGAAAACATTAATAAGAACAAACCCAAGAAGAAAAATAACGTCAAAGTTGTCATTCTAAAGAATCCAGCCATGCTTGATATTGCTACTAATGCTATTACTATAAAGTATTGTGGATCTCCTGCAAATATATTCATTAAGAATGTCTCTAATTTAAGAGGCTCTAACCATGCTACCATACTATCTTCCAGCAAAGTAATCTACACATGCCATTATGAATCCTAATCCTATTCCGAATAAGATCAACGCAACTATGTTTGTGGCCCATGAAGGACCTATACTTTGCATATATTTAATTATAGTCCAAATTGTTGAAGCTAATAAACTTCCTACACTTATTACTAATGGTAAAATTACTAGACTTGTGTCATAGCTTCTACCGAATAATCCAATAAGTACTGCTCCTACTGTTCCTATTATAAAAAATATTCCTGCTCCAGTTCCAAATATCCATGAGAAAAAAGATGAAGCTTCTAAATCTGCTGAGTTAAGTTTTCCTGTTGCTGGAGTTATATCCACTCCAAAACTTCCTAATATATTACTTGCTCCAGTTGGAATAGCTAGAAATTCTAAAAACATAATCATACATACTATCATTATTATAAATCCACCTAACTTCATCTTGATTGCACCTCATTTAATATTGCCAATGCTAGTATTAATCCAGCTAGGAATGTTGGTAAATTTGATATTCCCCTTATATCTGGAAGTATTCCTGTCACTACATCAAAGAATAGTATTATTCCGAACATTAAACTTATTGTTCCAAGTGGGCTTGATATTCCAAATTTCTGTCCCATGATTCCAACAGAGATAAATATGATTATAAATGCTATTAAATATCTACCAAAGTTATCTAGTCCAAATAAACCAGAGTCAAGGTATATATTTAAATCTACAAAGAATGTTTTTATTGACCATCCACTATAAGCTGTGTTTTGTATTATCCAAGTTCTTGTTATATTTGTATAATTTCCACCTATTAACCAAAATGCATCTAAATAAATTATTGATTGATTATTTACGTCATAAGATGTTGTTAATGGTGTTCCGCTTACAGCACTTGTTCCTCCTGTTATTATTGTTCCGTTTGATAATCTTAAATCAAAACCATACTGCGATACATCCCAGAAACTTGAGGTTAGATTAAATCCAAATGTATATGATGTGTCATTTTCTAAGAAATTATTTATTGGTAAAATTGAATAATCTATTCCTCTTATTGTTGAATTTTGTACTACATTTCCAGTTCCCATAATAATTGTGTAACTAGATTGCGTTGGTGCAAAACTTGTTAAAAAGTTTGGTAGTCCTGATTTGTTAAATAAGAAATCATGTATAAAGTCTGGATTTAGCCATAGTGTTACAGATCCAGAAGATGCCGTTGTTCCAACTCCTACTACCTGATCTTCTGCAGATATTGATCTAATTGCTGTTATTAATACTCCTGATATTGTTTGTTCTGCACTATTTACAACCTGAAAAGTTACAAATAAACCATCTGATACCCCTAGAAGATAAAGCGTCGTGTTTGTTGTTGTGTTTGTGTATTCTATTACTGATGGATCTGCTACTCTCTGTGGATATGCTGTTCCTTGTTTATATTGTAAAAATGAATCTATTTTTAAAGTTCTGTTTGGTGTTGCACAAAATTCGTAGTTGAAATTATCTGTGTTATTAATAAAGGTTAGTGTTTTATTTGATGTCCCGCTTCCGAGATAATAAACAAATGTACTTGTTGGGATACTAGCATTAATCACGCTTGAATCTGCTTCATCTTTAAATGATATGTTTAGGAATAGGGTTGGGTATGTCGCATTACATAAGACGAATACTGTTTCTGAAATGTTTTGATATGATGTTTGTGAAGTTCCAGTTCCATCGAATGTCCAAAAAAATGAATGGTTCCCCAATTCTCCTGCAACCATTTGAAGTGTTGATGTAAAAATATCTCCTGATTTTGTTGTTGCATATTCTGTTCCATTATAAGTTAATACTGCTGATGTTGCTCCTGATACATTTATCACGAATACCTCTTCTGCAGTTTCAAAACTTGTAGAGTTGAATGTAATATTATTTACTTTAAAGAAGTTAATTGTGAAGTTTCTTGTTGAGCTTAAAACACAGCTCCCACTAATGTCACAAGCTTCTGCACTCCAGTTGTAACCACCTAATATTGAAAATGATTTAGTGAATATTGTTGTGTTTTCTGTTCCTGATATTGATATTGTTTCGTTTAAAGTTCCGTTTATGAATAAACTTGCATTATTTAATCCTGTCATTGTTGAAGTTATATTAAAAATTATAGGAGTTTCTGGAATTTCTATAAAATTATTTGCTGGTGCGTTAAGAGTTATACCTGGTCTAATGAAAGTTATTCCAGTTCCACTATTGTAAAGTTGTGTAACTTCTGTTGGAGTTAAAACTCTTGACCAAATTCCTACTTCATCTATAGTTCCATTAAAACCTTGTCCAGATTCAAGTCGCTCATCGTTACCGATAAAAACATTTGTATCAACATGAGATATACTTGTAGATGATCCACTCCCTTCTGATGATCCATTAACATACAAAATTGTATTGCCGCCGTTTGCTCTTGTAACACACGCAAAATAAAAAATATCTTCTTCAATCACATTTGAACTGCTTGATACACTTCCTCCTGTTGTTAATAAATTTAAATTACTTGTGCTTGATATTCTAAAAACATACTGAAACCCTACCCCATCTCTTTTTCCTATTATAATATTTGAGGATTGAGTTAAATCGTTTGTATTTACCCACGCACAAATTGAAAAATCATCAGAAGTAAGAAAATCCAAATCATCTCCACCAGTTGCTCCATCATTTGTATCTATAGAATCAGATGCCCCATCAAAAGAATAAGCGGTGTTAATTTTTCCTGCTACATTCGGAGTAGCACCACTATTAGTTCCATTACTATTTCCAACACTATCTATTACTGGTCCACTACTTTCATCTAATTTATAATAATTAGTTATATTAACATTCAAATCTTCAGTCCAAGATGCCCACTGCTGAACAGGAACACCATATAATTCTAAAATCCATTCTCCATGATCCCCTATTTCAACCTCAGTAAATATACCTACTGTAATCCTTTCATTTTCCTTTAGGTTGGCTAGTGTTAATTCTTTCCAATCTTCAACCTCTTTGTCAATGGTTCCGTTTGGAATCATTACGCAGTTCTCTGTCTGATTTATTATATTCAAAATACAACTTTCCTTATAGATTGTTTCTTGTATCATCTTAGTTGTTTTATATTTAATATCATAATCTCTATTCATCTTGTGGTCTTCCCAATCTTCGAAACTCCTATCATATAAATTTAGATTTTTAATAATATCATTATAATCTTGATTAGCCCATAAATCAAATTCTGCTATCTTTCCATATCCAGCTGGTACATGATAATTCTGTGGTGTGTTTAATTGTGCTCCACCTATAACATCTCCTAATCCTAATACATTTTCTATTGTGATTGTTTTAGTTTCTTCATTATAATATCCTTTGTTGTCCCACTCCATAGCTGAACTAAAACTAATCATGAATACTCCTAATAGTAGAAAGGCGAATAGTTTTTTCATAATGCTAGTTTAACTAATACGAATCCGACCCCCACGGATAATATAATCCAAATCCAGTATGGTATGGATAAATCTACCACGAGGCAGAGTAACTTTGTTCCATCCGTTATGTCATCTGCATTAGCACAATTTAATTCTGATCTTGCAGTATCTACTTCGTCAAAGAAAAAGTTTACAGATGCTAATCCCATTATTACGAAGAAGATAAGTCCCATTATTGCTAGACCCATGGATTGTCCATGCTTAGATCTCATCCAAATGTCACCTTCGCTGTTATAATTAATCCTGAAATAAAAATCAAAGCACCGATAAAATAAAAAGCTGATAAATCTACTGCTATGCACGATGCTTTATCAAAACTACTTATTGATTCATTAGTGCAGTCAAGCCCTTGAGTATCTCCACTTGATGCATTCATTGCTCCAGTTGTCGATTCAATTACTGCTGGTGCTAGGGCTAGGGCTAAAATCATTATAAGTAATCCTAACATTAGCGAATAAACTATGACGCTGGCTTTTTTATTTTGCATTTATAGTCTCTTTTATATTTATATCAATTATTGGTTCATTTTTTTCTGAGTAAATATAATTGTATTTTTCTTTTAGAATTGATTGGAAAAAATTCATCCAGTGTTTTCTTTTAAAGTGTGTCTTTCCATGGCAAGTATCACATAGACATATACAATTTTCTGGTATTGATAATAGCTTATTATAATTTATGTGGTGTACATTTAAGGCTCTTCTTATCTTTTCTCTATGTATATTACAAAGCATACAAATCTGGTTATCCCTTTTTCTTATCATCCTTTTAAATCTATTATTAAAATTTTTATTATATGGTTCAAAAGATTCCCCACCTTGCCAAAAGTAATTTCCCTCTCCACTTGCTCTTTTACTTACTTCTTCTCTCACATGGGGCAATCTTGATGGATTATTTTCTTTCATCCTTTTAGATTGCCCTGGATTCTTCCTTCCTGTCATTAATTTATTCTGTTTCTTTCTTGATCTATCTGTATGTATTCTTTTGTCTCTTGTCTTTATTCTATTCTCTTTCATTCTATTATAAATAGTCATAGCATCTACCCCGAGGACTTTCGATATGTCTTTTAATGACATCTCCTTTTCTTTATACATCTTTTCTACTTTTATAATATCTACTGGTATTCTTTTCCCTTTATTCCAAACCTTACGTCCATTTCTATATGTTATAATTACTCCTTCGCTATTCCCCCTAGGTTTTACTCCAATTCTTTTTAGTGTTCTTCCAACTGTTGACATTGATTTTATATTTAATATATCACAAATTTCCCTATATGAATTTCCATTAAGATATAATTCTTTTATTTTATCGCTATTATATTTCTTATTCATTATTTGCCTCCCATTAATGGTTTATTCATATTCTTTGGTTGTATCTCATCCATTGCCGATATTTTTACATAGTCTCCTACTTGGGACGAAGAATTTTTCGGTATAATAACTATCTTCTTATCTCCCTGTTTTAAAATTTTCTTATACTCCATTGTATACTTTTGTATACATTATCTTTTATAAATATCGTTTAAATAATTAAAAAGATGCCTTATCTACTTATTACCCATATCTTTTCTAATCATCTCACTCATTATAGCATTCGATTCTTTTACTTCCTCTCTAACGAACTCTAGGCTATCTTTTCCAGATTTTCTTTTTTTATTTTTATTCATGTTAAATATTTGTTTTATAAGTTATTTAGATGTAGATTAAAAACCGAAGAATCCTTTTGATTTCTTCTTTTTCTTACCTACTCCAAATGCTCGGAACATCTGTACCTCCTTTCCAGTAGTTCCTTTTCTTAGTCTCTTTGCTTTCTTTTCTACTACCCTAAATGGATCTACTTTCGATTTTCTAAATTCTCCGTTAAGGAATAGAGGTGGGGATACTTTCTTCCCACCTTTTTCTACAAATCCACTTGCTCTCAATGTTCCCTTTAGTTTCTTTTTTAGTTTCTTGAATGCCTCAGCTTCTGTTTCTGCTTTTGCTACCTTTATATCTTTACCGCCTTTTCTTGTAAATATTTCAAATAACTCTCCTTCTTCTACTTTCTTTGTTAGTCTTTTTACTAATGATGTTGGTTTGATTGGTTTGATTGGTTTCTGTGGTCTTGGTGGTTTTTGTCTTGGTGGACTTGGTCTTTGAGGTTGAAAAAACTCTTGTCTTTGAGGTGTCGGTTGTTTTGGTATTTGAGATATTCCAAAATCTAATAAAGGAATCTGTCCCTGTTTTGTATCTTGTTTTGGTGGTTGTCTTTGGGTTGTTGCTTGTGTCGTATCAAAACCTAATAACTGAACTTGCCTTTGGTCTTGTTTTATGTCTTGTTTAAAATCCTGTGTGAATAATTGCCCTACTGCTGAGGGTTGAAGTTGTCCTACTGTTGAAGGTTGTAATCTTGTTGTATCAAACATAGATACTCCCGTTAAAACTTGTGGTAATTGTTCTAGTTGTGTTATCTGTACTCCTACCGATTGTGTTACCTTTGTCACCACTGGAGCTTCTCGTCCTACTGATTCTGCAATTAAAACTGTGCTTGTTTGTTGTTGAGCCATTCCTGGAAATAATATATTTATGTTTGCTGTTGTCTCTGCTTCTGTTAATCCAGCACTTCTCATAAATCTTCTTGCTTTAATAATCGCTTTTAATATCTCTGCTTGTTGAGTTCCCGCATCTAAAAAAAGAACATCTTTAAATTCTTTCTTAAAAGCTATTTTTAATATTTCAATTTGTCTCTCTTGTGATAATGCTTTAAATGATGTCTCGGCTTGTAATCTAGTCATTGGATCGAGTCCCCTTCTTCTAGCTTCAGAAAGTAACATCCTAACCCTTTTCCCATTTACAATTACCTCAACTACTTCATCTGCGAATACTTGCGTTTGCTGTGCAGTTGCAGTTTTAATTAATGGCGAGAATGCTGAAAATATTAATACATCCGTTAAAAGTTCCTTTGCCCCTTTCCTTGTTACTGGTGCTTTCTCCCGAACTACTTTTGGATCTGCTCCTAAGAATATTTGTGTTTTTGCTAATCCTTCACTTAAAAATTCTCCTCCCTTTAATGTTGCTTCTGCCCCTAATCCAAATATACTTCTTACTCCTTCGGGTGTTGTGAATATCTGTGCTTTTGTTTCAAAGAAGCCAGGGTCTCCTCTACGAATATCCATCTGTTGCCTTCTTTCATCTAATCTCTCAACAAATTCTTCTGCTTTTTGAAAGAATCCAAATGCAACAACTTTTTCCCCAGTAGATTTAACAATAGGAATCTCCCTAACTTTTTCTATTCCGCTTTCAATAAAACCTATTCCACCACTTACTATCGTCCCTATCTTTCCCCTCTCTTCTGCCGATTTTATATCTTCTAATTCTTTTATTGTCGGAGGTCTAAATAAAGCCGTTGCCTGTCCGCTTGGCTCTGAAGGCCTACCAAATATATTCATATCTGGAATAAAGATTTCATCTGGTTGTTGTGTTGGTTTCACATCAAAGATTTTAAATTCTACATCTGGCTTAACATCTACTTTTTCCTCAACTATCCCCCCACCAATAATAACTCCTCCTTTAAACCCGACACCTCCTCCTCCTTTTCCTGGTCCAAACTCGGTGGTTTTAATCTCTCCAGTTTCTACATCCTCAACTTCTCTAATTAATCTTCCGCCACTTCCCCTTGTTGTTGTTATTTCTAGCTCTCTTCCTGTTTCTGCCTCTCTTGATGTTATTGTTTTGGTTGTTCCCCCTCTCGCTATTATGTCTCTTTTTACATCTCTTAATGCTTGTTGTGTTCTTAATGCTGCTTCTATTCTTGCTCTATCTGCTGCTGCTTGTCTTGCTACTGCTGCTTGTCTTGCTGCTTCTGCTGCTGCTGTTGTTGATGCTGCTATTTCTGATGGTGTTGGCCCACTTATTCCACCGCCTCTTGATATGCCTCCGCCTCCAGTTCCTCCTCCGACTCTTCCTCCGCTAGATATTCTCTCTTGTTGTGCAATATCCTCCTTTGCTGACTCCGATATAATAGCAGAAGGTAAAACATTTGTGATGGGAGTACTAAATCCACCAATCCCAACATTCCCAGCTGGAAGAGGAGAAAATGCTTTTTCTATTCCCCTCCTAATCCTTTGAAATAAAGAGGATTCCCCTGGTTGGACTTCTCCGCCACTTACCATTAATTAATACCTTCCTCATTAGTTGGCCATATCATAATAGCAAGTGTTGAGATAGACCATGAAACAAAAGAGATATTAAAGTTATCCTTTGTAGCAAATGCGACTAACATAAAAAAGATACTTGTTATTAGTAGACCAGCGGAAAGGTTTGGATATTTCTCTAAGGGGTTATTCATCAAAAAAACCTCGCACGTGCCTGATTCTTCTGAGCATTGGTTCATGGAAATCATCTAGTGGTTCTATTGATTGAGAATTAAATGGCCCAAGTCCAAACTCGTGTTGTATCATATCGTTTTTTTCTTGTTCTGCTATTGATTTTAATTTACTTTTTATCTTTTTCTTTTCTTTTTTAATATCTTTACCAAATTTTATCACTTGTTGTCTATGTAATCTTTCCTGCATTCCCCCACGCAACATTCTAGCAGTTATTGGTGGTATCTTTGTTTCTTCTAATATACTTAGCCTTCTTAATAATTCACTCTTCATATTAGAAAAACCCTCTCTTTAATTTCATACTTACTGATGCTGACTCATTAAAATCTTCTAACTCTTCTAAATGCTTAGCCGATAGTAATCCAAATCCCTTTCCTTGTTTCTCTTTTAGAATATCTGCTTTTTCTATCAATTCGTTTCTCATTCTAGAAGAACCATTTTTAGTTTAGGATCTATATTCATATTAAATAACTCCTCCTTTGAGATACCAACTTTTTTTAAACTATTCTTTTTAATAGATGTGGTTAATTGTCCATTACTTTTGTTTTCTACAACTTTACTTAGTAAATCTTTCAGCTTCATCTAAATACATGTATTAAATGTTTTATAAATATCGTTTAAAGAACTAGGAAGTCATCCAATCTAGGTCTTCATCATCTTGTTGTTTTTCTTTTATGCTAAGCCCAAGACCATATTTTCTACTTATTATTCTAAAAAACTTTCCAGCTTCTTCTTTGGAGAATTTCCAAAATCCTATCTTTCTATGATCCTCATCCAATATCTTTAATTCAAAGCTTTTATTACTCATTTAAACTCCTCCAGATATAAAGGCATATCCTATAATTGCAGCAAGACCCACTCCTAATATTAATTTGAATAATCCGCTTATTTGTTTTTTAGATCCAAGTTGTTCTTGTTGCATTTTTTCTAATAGTATTGCGTATCCTTTTACATTGCTTCCATTCTCTAGTGATTCTTTTAGGTGTTTTACTGGGCTGAATGGTTCTACACTCCAGCTTGGTAAAATTATAATTGGATTTTTCTTATAATACATTACATATTGAGATGTTGCTAGTCTTGGAATCTTGTCTTCCATTATTGTTTGGTTTGTTATTTTTTTTACATTAAATTTTATTTGTCCATTTTCATTCAGCTTCATAACTGTAACATAATTTTGTTTCTTCTTGCCAGTTCCTACTCTCTTCCAAAAAGGTATCTTGAATTTCTTCTTCTTTAATTTCATTTCTTCTTGCTCTTTTAGTTTAGCATTTATCTTTTCATCTATTCTTTCTTCTAATGTCATTTTGTTTTACCTCCATCTTATTTAGTTTCTTGAAATTTGGTCTCCACCCGATTCTTCTGTAGACTTTGAGCCGAACCATCCCTTATTTATTTTTCTTCTTTTCGTCACATCAGCCACATTTTTTGTAGAAGTTGTTGCCTGTCTTACCAAGAATCCCTCTCTTGATAGTGATGTTGCTAGTGTTTCTTCTGCCTCTGCTTCAAAATATTCTTTAAAGAATTCATTATCCATAATCTTATCTGAAATTCTTGCCATCTCCAATGATCCTCTAACATTATGTGCAGGAGAACCTAGCTCATTCATTTCTTTATCATCTCTTAAATTTCCTACCTTTGTTGTTTTGTCTGCCGTTGCAACATTATTCAAGAATGCGTGTACTGATTGCTTGTCTTCTAACGATGGAGTATTATCTTTCATTGCTGCTGCTATTTTCATAATTGCTTCTTCGTCTGTTAATTCTTGTTGTGGTGTTCCTTGTTCAATCATCTTCTTCTCCGAATATTTTATCTAAAAAATAAGCTGCTAATGAAATTGGAACAGATACAACTGCAAACATGAATCCCAATGCAACAATATTTGGATGTGTTGTTGGTGGTATTAAATAATAAACATCTAATAACTTTTCAATTATAATTGCTGTACCAACTATTAATGCTACATATTTTCCTGTTTGAAAAATTAATGTTTCTATACCTAGTAAATTATATATCTTATTAAAAATATCTTTTTTCTTCTTTTCTTTAGTCATCTTTTTAACCACCCAATTTTAACTCCTCTAAATACCGAAGAAATTAATCCAGCTCCATACATAATATATGTTCCAATATCATTTATCCCAAATAAATTAACCCATATTACTGAGATTAGTATTGGTGTTGTTGTGTAGAATACTACGTCTACTCCTCCCATTATTGATAGCAATATTTTGTTTAGATTATTCATATTCTTCAACAGGTGCAGCCATAGCCTCCCTTATTTCTATTATAAATTCTGAAAGTGTCTTTTTTGCAATTTTGCAATATACTGTTATTGCTAGTCCACCCAAAATTGAGAACGTTAAAAGGTTTTGAAATAAATTTTCTTGCCATCCCATTAGTTAAGTAGATTCCTTTTTAGTTTACTCATTTTATCTTTACTGGACGAAAGCCTTCTTGCTGATAATAGAGTGCCTTGTATCCGTGTTTAGTTAGGTCTGATATTATATATTTCATTCTTTGTTTTTCTGTTTTGTAGTTTTTTATTTTCTGTTTGAAGCGTTTTATTGCTTCGTTTTTCCAGTCCTCGTTATCTTTTAGGTCTGGGTGTTCTTTTATGCAGCCTGCCTTTTCTAGTTTTATTGCTTCTATTGGAAGAAAGCCACCGTTTGTGTTCTGCGTTCTAAATAGACAGTTAGTTTGATTTATCCTAACCTCTACTGTTTCTGATCCGTTTTGGAATATTGTGGAAATCATAATTAAATTAAAAAGTTTGAAGTTATTTATCCTACTAGATTTTTTACTTCTTTAATTTCATTTAGTATCATAGCAATTCCTTGTGCATCAGTAATCAAATCTCCTTCTGGTGTTTGAATCATAGGTGCTGTTTGTGTTGTTACTTCTACTACTTTGAAAGTTGGTTTTTCTACTTTCTTTTCTTCTACTGTATCTTCAGCCATTTTTTTCCTCCTTCATAAATTTATTTATCAATGTAAGATTATTAGTTGCTAAAACTAAATCATCTTTTTTTATATTTGACTTCTTCGGTATTATAATCATTTTAATTCCATCCTTCCTTTCTAAACATCTTCTCACTTCCATAAATCATCCCCCCTAAAAACTTGAAACCTGTGGTATTCATTATAATATATGTAAATAAGGTTTTATAAATGTCGATTATCATTTGTTATAATTATGTAAATATTGTTTCTGCCGCTGCCCTTATACTAAAATAACATCCTAGCATTAATGTTATTATTCCTAGTCCCCATGTATATATTGGATCTTTTATCCCATCTATCCCATTAAACATTGTAAATAAACCTACAAATATTAATCCAAATCCTCCAAGAACAACTACCCATGGATCATTTATATAAAATCCTAATACTATTGCACCTGCTGATAAAATTAAAATTATGAAATAAAATCCTAGTGTTCCAGTTAATCCTCCCGCTTCTACTTGAAAACTTGATGCAAAACTTGTTGTCTCTCCGTTTATGTCTCCTACACCCTTAGCATCGTGTCTTCCTACTTGTGTTGGTGTAAACTTATATATCCAAACTCCTGATCCATTATCTGCCATTCCTATATTGGAAAATATTATTCCGTCTGTATTTGAAACCGTTACATTAACAAAAGTACATGATGCACAGGTTTGTTCTATTGTATATTCCTGATTTAGTGTTGCTGGTTTCATCGTATCTAATGCACTCACATTGAATGATAGAAAAGTGATTATCATTAATGTTAATAGAATTCTTGATGATTTCATTTTAATACATGTATTAAATGTTTTATAAATATCGTTTAAGGAATTGTTCGCCATCTTTACCTTATACGACTATCCTAATCTCTCTCCAATTTAACAAGTATCTCATCACTTGAAACGACACATTCATC
>SDBT01001977.1_pt1 | contig 36766 bp, 38 predicted proteins | sample 2277101 | NCBI WGS metagenome assembly SDBT01 (sample SAMN10404973, study PRJNA504765) | marine sediment metagenome | isolation source: marine sediment core GS10_PC15, 103 cmbsf | place: Arctic Ocean: Southern Knipovich Ridge | collected 2010 | reverse complement strand
ACACGTTCAATGAGTTCAGCGATTTTAAGCTCATCCGGCCCCACGCCATCTACCGGCGATATGACGCCATGAAGAACATGATAATGGCCTTTAAAGTTATTCGCATTTTCTAAAGCAATCAGGTCCAGCATTTCCTCCACTATACATATAACAGATGGATTGCGGTCCTGTTTTTTGCAGATCTCGCAAATATCCTCTGTGCCCATATTCTGGCAGTTTTGGCAGTACTTAAGACCCTCTTTAAGATGACGGACTGTGTCACCAAACTGCTCCACATCTTTTGCCTTCTTGCGAAGCAGATAAAAAGTCAGGCGCTGGGCGGATTTTTGGCCAATGCCGGGAAGTTTACTGAACTCCTCAATTGTCTTTTCGATGTTTTTTGGGATAAAACTCATCTGTTTTTTTATTGGATGAATAGATAGTAGCAAAACCCGTTTATAGTTACAACGAGATGCGTTTAGAAAAGGCCCTGGAGAGACTGGTTGCTGACTTCATGATGATCCCATATTTCCCAATTTTTTACGGATTTTCCCATTTGGAGAGGTGACCTTTCAGCCACTTCTCTTTTTAACTGTCCGTATTTATCGCGGTTTTCCTCACACATGACCTCTCTTATAAAATCACTTCTTCTGAAGGTTTTAATGGCTCGAACAATATTATCAGGTAATTTCTCCCCGGGTTTTTGACGCACTTCAGCGAAAGCCTTTTTTTCCTCATCGCTTCCAAGCATTGATTTTAAACCAGCTCGGATAGTCAGGAATAAAGCTAAATAAGGATTGGCATCTGGTGCCACGGTGCGCACTTCAACGCGAGCAGATTTTTCATTGCCTAAAGGTACGCGAATCATAGCGCTTCTGTCGGATGGGGAAACCTTGATTTCATTCGGAGCTTCAAAAGCAGGATCAAGCCGCCGATATGAGTTAACGCTTGAATTAAGCCCCAAACAAATATCTGGTGCGTGACTTAAAACACCATTAGTAAAATTGTGTGCATCATCAGAAAGCCCCCACTCTCCTTCTTTGTCATAAAAGGTATTTTTATCCTCTTTCATCATTGAGATATTCATATGCATCCCACTGCCATTAATCCCCGGTACTGGTTTTGGGAGGAAAGAAGCGGTAAGCCCCATACTTTTAGCAATCTGACGTGCCACCAGTTTATAAATCTGAATTTGATCAGCGGAGTACAAAGCTTCAGCGTGCTGATAAGCCAATTCAAATTGGGATGGAGCAACTTCCCCATGATCCTTTTCATTTTCAAATCCCATAGCCCTGGTAGCCTCTGCTAACCTATCGATAAAAATGCGTAACCTGTCCTGAGGAAGTGTATGAAAATAGCCCCCTTTTGAAGCCAGTTCGAAACCTTCTGATTCCCGATAGTTCTGTTCAGCGTTTTGCCCTTCAAATAAAAACCCCTCGATTTCAGGTGCCACATTCACGGTTAATTCATGATCTTTTTTCAATTCATCCAATACCAATCGTAAATTGGAACGGAAATCACCTATATAAGGTTCGCCGTCCTGTGCATGGACATTGGCAAACACAATCACTTTTCCTGCCCCGAATACATCAGCCGGTGTATAACGTAAGCTTGACCAATCGGGCACCAGGCGCAAGTCGGATAAATTCTGCTGGGCAAATCCTTTGATCGATGAACCATCAAAGGTAAGATTATCTGATGAATCAAGAAAATAATCCTTATTATAATCCAAGGTATGCAATCTGCCCTCCATATCCGTAAAACACAAAGTAACTGCTTTTATTCTTGATTCCTCTTTAAGCTTTTCCCTTAACTCCTTTTCATCCAATTTTCCTTCAGTTCGCTTACTTTTAATGTCTAAATTTCTTTTCTGTAAGTCTTCATAACTTAGTTCTAAAAATCCTTCATGGTCCTTAAAGCGTGGTGTTTTTTGAAATGGGGCTGAATCAGATGGTGTTTCTGAGGGCATGATTTTTTGTTTAAAAAATAAGAGTTTATTGTAATCATTAACAAACTCTTATGCAAATTTAATTCCTATTTTCTATTCATCATCAGTTGTTTCCTCATCTCCAAATGCAAGCTTCCTATAAGCCCCTGTTCCTCCTTCATATTCTGAGTCCTCATCTTCTTCAAAGAGATTAAACATAAGCTGCTGAGATACAGCACCCGGACCGTAGTAAAAATTACGCATGAATTTTATACCGTTGTATTCTGCTAATCGGAAAAGTTTCTGAACTGACTTTCTGGACGGATCTGGCCAATCACCAAGGTCTTCTTTAAATTTATCTTTACCTAATAATTTTATAAGCCCTGCGCGAGTATGGTCGATAAAATGCATTACCTGAATCTTAATCAGCTCAGGATGCATTTGAGTAGTTAAAATATGATCATCAATTCTTAATATCTGATTAGGGAATTGATTGGTTTTTGCAAGTACTTCTACCCGCTTACATTTGTGTGGAAGTTCTTTAACATGATCGAGGTGGGTCATATAAAAAGAAGCATCCTTTATTCCTCTGAACGCAGGGTCTCTTTCTCCTTCCTTGGTCAGACTTAAGGGGATGACTCCAAATTCCGGCTGGAAAAGTACGTCTGGGTATTCTTTGGCTACAAACACTTCTCCGCCAAGACGCTCCGCGATAAACTGATGCCCCCAGCAAATGCCAAGAAGCTTTCGCCCCTTATCTCTTACCATATTGATGATATCCGCTATTTTTTCTTTATGTGGAATCCCCTCATGAACACTTTTATCGGATCCACTGATAATAATGTGACTTTCTGCTACCTTGTCTACCTCTAGTTTATCCAGATTACTCTGATTAAAAACACGTATCTGGGAACTATCCGGCGTAGCCAGACGAATAACACTTTCTATACTGGTAACCTCCTTCGGGAAAAAATCCCCCTCCAAAGGAGAGATTAAAAGAATATTTAAACCGTTGTTTTCTTTTTCAGGTTCACCCATAAGTATGCGATTAAACACGTTTCCTTATGGCCCGGTCTAACTGCCTCTTCACTTCTCTTTCTTTGATAACATGGCGCTTATCTGTTTTCTTGCGGCCACGGACCAAGGCGATAAGGCATTTAGCATACCTTTTTTCTAATCTTATGTCAAGTGGAACAATGGTAACACCTGAAGTGTTTAATTGATTGGATATTTTATTGATCTCCCGCTTGCTCAAAAGCAGTTTTCTTACTCGGAGCGGATCGTAATTCGGATCAGCAGTATGTGAGTATTTGGAAATATGCATATTTTTCAAAAAAGCCTCCTCATTATTAATAGTTACATAAGCCCCCTTAAGATTGATTTGCGCCCCTCTGACCGACTTGATCTCCGGGCCGGTAAGCATAATCCCCGCTTTAAATTCCTGCAGGATCTCATAATCAAAATATGCCTTCTTGTTTTTCTGGATTATTTTCATCTAAATTGAATCATATTGCTTAAAAAGTCTGACAAAAAGCTCTGGTACCAATTTCATTTCTTCCGGGGGTACAACGTATGCTATTCGCATCTGTGTTTTACCTGGGTTATCTTCATCTTCTTTTAAATTATAAAAACCACCCATTGGTGCAACAAGCAGTGTCATCTGCTTTCCGTTCATATCCACTTTTCCTTCCCGGGCGCAGTAAAGTACAAAATCTTTGGCATCAAAACCTGGTTTTGCGATTTTCTTAACATCCACTACGGAATAAATGGATGCGTCCGGGCTTGAGATCATGATGCCAGGCAATTTTTCTTTTAAATCCCTGGTAAACTCAAGCATAAGTTTTTTGTAATATTCCCTTTGATCATGAAACCATTTCTGCAAATCTTCTTTGTTTTCATGGGCTAATGCGCCAAAAATATACTGACCGATGGCATTTGGGCAAAGGCTCGCGGTATTTTCCGCAACAGCCTTTTCGTGAAACTCCTTATTGTCAGTTATAAGGGCTCCAATACGCAGGCCACAGCCATTCCAGACTTTTGAAGAAGAATCGATGCTTATCCTGTGCCCGGTAATTCCCGGCACTTCTTTCTCAGTAATACCCCAAATGCTCGAAGTTGCCTGGTCGGTATAATGCAGTTCTCTGTAGGCTTCGTCGCTAACAATCCACATATTGTTTTCCACGCAGAGTTTTGCAAGCATAACCATAGTGTCGTGGTCACAAAAATGACCTGTGGGATTGTCATAAGGAATAACAACCATAGCTGCAGGCTGATGTTCTTCAATAACTTTCTCAATCTCATCAACATCCGGCAATGTGAATTTTTCATTGTCTTCAAAAGTCCTTGCAACAGAAACAACCCCCCTACCCACCCGCTGAGCAATTAATTTGTAATTGGCATAAGCTGCATCTATAACAAGAAGCGGGTTTTCCTTTGTTCCCGCAGGACCGCAGCACCCCAATATCATTATCTCCATTGCCTGTGAACCGCCATCTGTTATCTGGGCATATAAACCTTCTGTACTAAATCCACTTGCACGAATGACGTTTAAAAAAGCCTCTCTGCATTCTTCTACACCAATTGTTGCTGTGTATTTTACCACTCCGTCCTTAAAGGGGCTTTCTTCCACATCTAAATTAAACATTCTTTCCTGCATAGCCGGATGCATAGGTAATGATACATTTCCTATGGCCGTATCCACAGGCTGAACCTGATCAGTTCTTTTAAAAAATTCAAGCTGAGCTATTCTTATCGCTGACGGCAATCTGGTTTTAAAGTGCGCTGATAATTTAGACAATGTTATGCGGTGATTAAATTGTGAATACATTCTACTAAAAAAAGGTTTATGATTCCACTCTATCCGCCAAAAGCTCTTCAAAAAATGCGAGGCGGGAATTAGGAAGGGGTATTTTTTGAAGCGGGGCCCCAAATTGTGGCACAATCTGAAGAAGGCGGCTCAGTTCGAGACGTATTCGTAAGATGAAGCCCGACGAAGCGGGGTCCCCGAAAAATGCGAGGAGGCCTGGAGGAAGGCGAGGGGTATTTTTCGGGGTGGGGCCCCAAATTGTGGCACAATCTGAAGAAGGCGGCTCAGTTCGAGACGTATTCGTAAGATGAAGCCCAATTTGGGGTGGCGGAAGGACAGGGATACGCTTACATTCTCGGCTTCGCCTCCGAGGTCGAGCTTCACAATAGTCGCTACCTGCGCCTTGCAGGCTTAGTCGCTCCTTTGTTCAGGCGAACCCAAGGGTTCTCATCTCCTGCTCTCATTCGCAGAAAATAACCTTCATACCTACGGCATGAAGAACATTTTCTGGCGGAGAGACAGGGATTCGAACCCTGGAGACCCTTGCGAGTCTACTCGCGTTCCAGGCGAGCCCATTCGACCACTCTGGCATCTCTCCAATATTTAACTAAACGACGAAACGATATTGTATCGTTGCGCCATCAGTTCATTTAGTCGTTATAAAACTATTTTACCTTCAGTGTAGTGCGTAAACATTTGGCACAGATCTTCATTTTCTCGGATTTGCCGGTTTTCAGATCCAGGATCTTTTTTTCAATCAAATTCGGAAGGAAACGACGCTTGGTGCGACGCTTGGAATGGCTGACATTATTACCGGTTTTCGGACCTTTGCCGCATTTTTCACATACTTGTGCCATAAGTTGTCTTTAAAAATTAGCCCACATAAACTATCATTTGGTTACAGCATTGTCAAATTAAACTTTTTAATGGATATAATCTATCTTTTGATTGCCTTAGCAGTCTGCATTACGGTTCACGAGGCAGCACATGCATGGGCGGCATATAAACTCGGTGATCCTACGGCAAAAATGGCAGGAAGAGTCTCTCTTAATCCCATGCGCCATTTAGATCTTTTGGGCACGATTATGATCTTTATCGCCCATTTTGGATGGGGCAAGCCAGTACCTTTTAACTACTACAACCTCAAGCATCCCCGGCGTGACGCGGCTTTGATCTCAATTGCAGGCCCATTAAGCAATCTGCTCACGGCTTTTGTAATTGCGATTTTGTTTAAATACATCCCGAACATGCCGATAGTGCTTATGAATATATTCAGAACTATCTTCAGCCTGAGTATCGTCCTGTTTCTGTTTAACCTGCTTCCCATCGCCCCGCTGGACGGATCAAAGCTGATCGGCCTTATAATCCCCCATTCCAAAGAAGCCTGGTATCAGCGCTTTCTTTCTCAGGGCCCTTTTTATCTGATTCTGCTGATTGTTTTTGATCGTCTTCTTGCCGCAGTTACAGGATTTTCATTCTTCGGCACCTTTCTCCAGTTCGGCTATGAACTAATCACTGTACTGATTTTCTTAGCCACCTAGGCTGTATACATTTTTGGTTCAATGAAATAGGTTCTGCCCAGTGTCAAGCTGTGTTTCTTGCACGTTGAATACATTTTTGGTTCAATGAAAGTAACAAAGCGTCTTCTCAATATGATGATGCTAAAACAAAAACAAAAGACTCGAATGTGTTCGCTCAGCTTTGTATGTTGAATCGGTCATCACATATATGGGACAAAGGGCTTTAAGCCCGTCCCACCTTAAAAAACGGATCTCAACATATGGAGTCAATGGCACATTGGTGCTTTTGTTAAATGTGCTGAAACCTTTAAAAAAGAACCTCAGCTTATTTTACGCGGACTTTGTTTTACAACTATTTCTGAAGCAGGTCAGGTAACTTTATGCAGTCGGTTTTTATCTTTTTATCTTGATCATAATAGCCACAGCAACCGACATTTTCGTATTTTCGATCTGATGAATCACACCATGGTCTTTCTGACAGGCAGGCAAATATCACTTTAGCTGAATCTTTTTCAATGATCTTCTGAGGCCATGACCACTCACAATAATATTCCGCTTTCTTATCGATTACAGCATCTTTTTCTATTGCCTTATCAGCTTTCGCTGGTGCTGTATCGGAGATTTTAGGTTTTTCTTCTTCTTTTTCTTCCAATGAAGGATCGTAATCTGCAATCTCAGCACATCTCATTTTGCAAAGCGGTATATTGGATGACTGGAGCATGATCTTCTCACAACCTTTAGCGCAATTTTCATATTTCTGCTTTTTAGTAAAACCAACCGATTTATAATAACCAAAAATACCAAAAAGAATCAAAATACCGACTATCCAAGCAATGATTTTTAATACTTTTTTCATAAGCCTATCTTAATGGAGCCATCACCCAGGATTGAACTGGGGACCTCACCCTTACCATGGGTGCGCTCTACCGACTGAGCTATGATGGCCCGATGTTTTCAGCATGACATAAGTTACCGAATTTAGCCTTTTAAAGTCAAGCTATTTCATTTTGACAAACTCCCCTATTTTATATACTCTATGTTAGCTTTTTAAATCAGAAATATTAAATCTATTCATTATGCCTAGAGGAAAAAATACCAACGTCTATCTGGTTTGCAAGGAATGTAAAATGCAGAATTACAAAACCCGTATTAATAAAAAAACGACTGAAAAGCTGGAGCACAAAAAATACTGCACTAAGTGCAATAAATCCACTGTACATGCTAGTGGAAGTGAAATAAAGCATAGTTCCTCTTAGTCTCCATCTGCCCGGAAGATTACACCAACGCTTTTGAATATAAGTTTGATATCCATCCAGAGCGACCAGTTTTCAATGTAATACACGTCCAGCTTTACTTCTTCCTCGAAATCTAAATTACTGCGGCCGCTTATTTGAGCAAGCCCTGTCATGCCGGGTTTGATTGCAAACACCTGGTGATGATGGCTTTTGTACTTATCGATCTCTTCCGGAAGATGCGGACGAGGGCCCACTAAGCTCATATTTCCGATCAGCACATTAAAAAGCTGAGGCAGTTCGTCTAAACTAGTCTTTCTTAAAAACCGGCCTACCTTGGTAATTCTGGGGTCATCTTTGATCTTAAACAAAGGCCCTCTCCGTTCATTATCATCCATAAGCTCATGTTTCTTTACATCCGCATCCATGACCATAGAACGTAACTTATAAACATTGAAAACCTTATCGCGATATTTCCGTTTGCTTTTATAGAACACAGGGCCTCTGGAATCGAGTTTTATCAAAAGGGCGATGATAATCCAGAATGGAATTAGGACTGCTACCAGAATTAAACTTAATACAAAATCAAAAAGACGTTTATACACATGTCCCCAGCCGTCGAGCGATGTTTCCTTAAGGCTGACTAAAGGGATATCATCGATCATCTGGACCTCCACATTAGTTCTTTGCAGGCGTACAAGGTCTGGAATAAAGCTGTATTTGATCTGGCGGTTTCGGCAAAAGGTATGAAGGTCGCTGGCTTCCCTGTCCTTTAGCTTCGGTACGGCCTGGATGATTTCTTCAACACCGTATTTATTCACAATCGCTTTCAGCTGATCCAAGGTGCCGATTATTTTCAGGCAGTCTTTTTTCCGGGAATATATCGATTCATCCAAAGCTCCGATTATTTTGTAGTACCTGTCTTTTTTTATAGCCAGATAAAACTGATCAGCCAAAGAATTAGCACCTATAAAAAGTACTTTGCGCCTGCCGATTCCGAATCGCAGTAAAAACGATTGTAAGGTCATGATTATTAATCTCCCCGCAGATACAAAAAAGATGGTAAAAAGCCAGATATGAGCTAAAGCAATACGGGAGAAAAACAGCTGATGCACAACTAAAAAGTAATACGCGATTATGAACATCAGCCAGGCGGAAATCAGAAAACTGATCTTAAAAAATTCTTTACTGAAACGATGAGTGATTTTTAGTGAATAAAGATGATTAAATGCAAATAAAATCACCAAAAAAACTGCGCTTATCAAAGCAAGCCATAAATATTCATTTAAAGGCGGACGCAATTCTGAACCGAATGTATATTGCACACCCGGAATAAGATCCGTTATGGGCCTTAGGTAATAGGCTAATAAAAATGCTGCAACAACAGCAATATAATCAACCGGCAGGCGGAGTGCTCCAAAAATTATCTCGGATCTCTTCATGATAAGTAGTGATGCTTTGATTTAAATTAAACTCATAAGCCGAGTTCTGTCCCCAATGGGGAGTAGTCATCTATCTTGGTCCGAGGTGAACTCGGACTCTAGCAGTTGCAAGGATGGGGCGGCGAGCAGCCTCCTATTTCCATCCTTCCATTACAACCTTGCATCAGGTGGGGTTTGCCATCCCGATAAGTCACCTTACCGGAAACCGTGTAAATTAACACGGACGTTTCAACCTTATTCCCGATTACTCAGGACTGGTTCGTCTCTGCGGCACTTTCCCTTGGTTAATGTTGCCATCAACCCGGTCGCTGTTAGCGATCACCATGCTCTATGATGCTCGGACTTTCCTCTCCTTCATAGCAACTAGGCGACAAAGGAGTAAATACTACGGTTTAAAATAAACCAATTAAGCCTATTACTTATAACATAATTGATTTATTCGGTCTATAATAAAAAAATATCCTGCCACTTCGTGGAGGATTATTTTTTTATGGTCGGGGAGACAGGACTCGAACCTGCGACATCACGCTCCCAAAGCGTGCACTCTAGCCAACTGAGCTACTCCCCGATGAAACATTTGAGCTTCGACTGAATTGTAGGCTGTCAAATGTTAAAAGTCACATGTTAATTGTAATGGAGCCACCTGTCGGAGTCGAACCGACGACCCACCGCTTACAAGGCGGTTGCTCTACCAACTGAGCTAAGGTGGCAATGGTGGGCAGGGAGGGATTCGAACCCCCGAAGGCTTACGCCGCCTGGTTTACAGCCAGGACCCTTTGACCGCTTGGGTTACCTACCCTTCTGTTCACTAACTTTTATGGGATCTCGTTTTTTTGAGGCTTCAAAATATTAATTTTTTTTAATTTTAATTGCAAGTAATAAAAAAATAAAAAATATTAAAAAATTGGTTTTTTTTCTGTCAACCTATTTTCTCCCTTAGGGCTTTTAGGTTGTTGACTGTGAAGATGGGTGTTTGTTATAATCTGAAAGTAATTAATGCACTAAATAAAAAAATGAAAAATCTAATCAGAAAATCAATAGGCGCTCTTGCGATAGCGGTTTTTTGTGTAAACAATGCTTTTGCTAGTGCATTTTTACGAGAAGGCGGACGTCCTGAGGCGGCAGCTGCTGGCGGGCTTGGTGAAAACATTACAACCATTATCAACTATTTCCTTGGTCTGCTTGGCCTTATCGCCGTTGCGTTCCTGATCTATGCAGGTGTTCTGATGGTTACTGCCGGAGGGAATGATGAGCAGGTCACCAAAGCCAGGAAGGTTATCACATATGCTGTAATCGGCATTGTGATTATTCTACTCTCTTATACAATTGTTACTTTTGTCTCCAGTGCTCTGGGGTAAAAATCAATTTATTCATTTTATTCATTAACTATTAACTCTATAAAAATGAAAAATCTAATTAAAAAAGCATCCGGTGCTTTGGCAATAACTGTATTGTTTGTTAACAATGCCTTTGCTCAAAGTGGTGCCTTTTTTGACAATCCACAAGGAGGTGCTGCTCCTAATGTAGCGGCTCAAGGGACCCTTGGTCAAAATATCACCACCATTATCAACTATTTCCTTGGTTTGCTTGGCCTTATCGCCGTTGGATTCCTGATTTATGCAGGTATTCTGATGGTTACTGCCGGAGGGAATGATGAACAGGTCACCAAAGCCAGAAAGGTCATCATGTATGCAGTGATCGGTATTGTGATTATCCTGCTTTCCTACACAGTCGTTACCTTTGTTTCCAGCGCTCTGGGATAAAACTTAAATTGAATTGAAATTCAAAAACCCTGTGCCTTCATGGTGCAGGGTTTTTCGTGCTTCAAATTATTTGCTATACATCCATAACCGGCTCATCTTTCATCAAAGCCGGCTCTTTGGCTTTTTCCTTCTTTTCTTCAACCTCCTTAACCAATATATATTCCGGCAATACCTGAATAATCGTATTGTAATTAAAAATTCTCTGATTATATTTAAAAATAAGAAAGGCTTTTTCGGTATATAGATTCCTCAAATAAAGCTTTTTCGTATCAAAATCCAGGTCATGGACACTTCCTAATCCATCACCGGATTTATTTTTTACATGATTACCAATAAAAAGCGTATTGCGCGATAGAAGTTCTGAAATTCTAATAATATCTTCCGGTTCTGCTATTTCCCTTTCATCTTTAATATAAATATTCTTCTTCCATTCTAAAATGGAATCACTTTGAATCACAGCGCTTCTAAATGGAAGCGTTAATGGTTTGACCCAGAATCCTTCTATTTTGCCTGTATCCGGATGAATGATTAAATCCTGAAGCAATGCGATAACCTCACCATCTTCATGGCGTAAAATATGTGTACCGATGATTTGGCTGTACATTCGGATCATCGTTTAAAGAATAGGTATTTTTAAGTTGCTTGGCAAAGTATTTTTAGATAAATTGAACTTACGCCACCTTAGCTCAGTTGGTAGAGCGACGCACTCGTAACGCGTAGGTCGCCGGTTCAATCCCGGCAGGTGGCTCCATTTTGGAGAATATACTAAATTTGATATACTTTTTATATGAAAAATTTTTTAGTATTGTTTATGCTCTGCAGCTTTGCCACTTTAAGTGGTTGTCAAACTGCTCAAAATGAGGGAGGACCAACTAATGAGCCAAGAGAAACCATTATTAAAGAAGCTCCATTTCATCAAGGTGAATCTATTCATGCTCCATCTGAACCTACTAAGTGTTATGTGACCGGTTGCAATAACTCGAAATGTCATGATGAGCAAATTGAAAAAACCGGTTGCCGTTTTTTCCCGAAAGATATTTGTTACGAAAAGGCAAACTGTAAACTTATCAAAAAAAATTGGTATAACAATGAACTAGGATGTGGATGGGAAAAAACCGCTGAATTTAAAAAATGTGAAATTGAGGTAGATAAAGAAATTGAGGACTTGGATAATAAATTTGAGGAACAGAGGATACAATGTGGACCTGGTGAGCGTTGTACCTTCCTATACTCCTTTAGAGATGATAATCTTGAATTCACACTTCCTTATGGAGAATGGCCTTCTTTTAGCGGCGTCTCAATGACGATTATTGGCACCAGTGATTATGACGATATAGCCGGCACCTCATTTCCTGTTTTCAGGGTTGCCATTGATACTGATGAGTACTTTATCGATTCTTCTAAAATGTGGGATGTGGAAGAAATCCAAGTTACTGGCGCATCAGGAATTAAATATAAAACTAATAGCATTTGGTCTAAAGACGGTTGTGATGCGTATAGGCTGGAATATAAAGATAAATTTTATTATTTTGAGGGCTATGAGGGCTGTCTAAGTTTTGGCAATGAATTTTCTGACAGTCTGCGATTTTTCTAAAAATCATGAAAAAAACCATCCACATCCCCATCGATTCCATTAAGCTAGAAGGCATGCTTGCTGTGCCTGATGGGGCCAAGGGATTGGTGATTTTTGCGCATGGTGCCGGGAGCAGCCGCTTAAGCCCCCGTAATAACTTTGTAGCAGAAGAAATCCGTAAAACAGGTTTAGGGACCCTGCTTTTTGATCTGCTGACAGAAGAAGAGGATGAAATCTATGAAAACCGTTTTGATATCCCACTTCTGGCGGATCGCTTAAAAATAGTTACGGATTGGATTAAAAAACAGCCGGAAGCCAAAAGTCTGAATATCGGTTATTTTGGTGCCAGCACAGGCGCGGCAGCAGCAATAATCGGTGCTGCGGATATCGGAACAAAGATCAAAGCCGTGGTATCCCGTGGCGGCCGACCGGATCTGGCAGGTAAGGCGCTCACCAAAATCCAATCCCCCACCCTCCTTATTGTCGGCGGGAATGATGGTGTGGTGATCGGACTCAATGAAGAAGCTCACAGTCAGATGAAATGCAAAAAGAAAATGAACATTATCCCGGGCGCCACACACCTTTTTGAAGAACCCGGCACGCTGGAAGAAGCTGCGCACCAGGCAGCAGATTGGTTCAAAAAGTATTTGGCTGGAAATTAGTTAATTTTCTAGTAGAATTATTGTACAAATGTCGGGGTGTAGTTCAGTTGGTAGAATGCACGGCTGGGGGTCGTGCGGTCGCAGGTTCGAGTCCTGTCACCCCGACCACTCAAAAGCAAGCTCATTTTGGGGTAATGCAAAAATTCTGATATAATAAAAACAATCACTAACCCAACGATCATGCCTGAACTACACCCAGACATGACCCTCCACGAAGTCCTTGAGATCAAACCTCGCGCTAAAGACCTCCTTTTTGAGTATGGTGTGCTTTCCGAAAACCGGCACATCGAATCTATGGAAACAGTCCGCGGAGCTTGTACATCTCACGGGCTATCCGATGAGCGGGTGGAGGAGCTAGTCGAGGAACTAAAAGCACTTTAACCGATATTCAACGAAATACCGGCACAGTAAATGTCATGTCGTTATTTCGTTATATCGTTATTGCGTTTTTAAAGCAGGCTCCACGTAGCGATAAGCGGTGCTATCAGAAGGGCGATCATATTGATCACCTTTATAAGCGCGTTTAATGCAGGGCCTGAGGTGTCTTTATAAGGATCACCTACAGTATCCCCCACTATCGCAGCCTTATGTGCATCAGACCCTTTTCCGCCATGATGGCCGTCTTCAATGTATTTTTTGGCATTATCCCAGGTTGCACCACCATTACACATAGAGAGCGCAAGAAGTAGGCCTGAAGCAATCACACCAATCAGCATACCGCCGAGTGCTTTAGGTCCAAGAATAAATCCGACAAGTACAGGAGAAAGAACTGCAATCAAAGCAGGAACAATCATTTCATAAAGTGCAGCCTTGGTTACAATGTCTACACACTTTTTATATTCAGGCTGGGCCTTACCCTCCATAATCCCTTTGATCTCCTTAAACTGCCGTCGCACCTCTTCTACTACAGCATGGGCTGTACGGCCTACTGCTTTCATGGTAACTGAAGAGAAGATGAATGGAATAAGTGCACCAATAAATAAACCAGCAATTACCTGATGATCTGTTAAATCAAAAATCAGACGCTTACCAGACTGAAGCAATGCCCCGTTATAATCCTGAAAAAGCACAAGAGCGGCAAGAGCTGCTGAACCAATAGCATAACCTTTGGTAACGGCTTTGGTAGTATTGCCTACAGCATCCAATGCGTCGGTTATCTTACGTACTTTTTTGTCCAGATGAGCCATTTCCGCAATTCCACCTGCGTTATCTGTAATCGGGCCATACGAATCCATAGCAATGATCATACCTGTACTGGAAAGCATGGATACCGCTGCAATAGCAATGCCGTAAAGACCAGCAAAGTAAAAAGAAGCCATCATAGCAGCCACAATAGCCAAAAGCGGTAGAAAAGTGCTTTCCATCCCCATAGACAGGCCGATAATAATATTAGTACCCGCACCGGTTTCAGAAGCTTTAGCGGTTTCTTTTACCGGACGGTATTTGGTTGCTGTGTAATATTCTGTAATTACAATCAAAAGTACTGTAATAGCTGTACCTACAAACGTTGCCAGGAATAATCCCATCGGATTAGCACTTGAAGGAATCATAACCATGGTCACAATATAAAAACCTATTAAAGATAAAACCTGCGTTACTGCCATCCCTTTATATAAAGCCGCCATAATGCCCGTTTTCTTTTTAGTCTTGATGAAATTGGAACCAACCATCGAAGCGATTACAGCTACTGCTCCCAAAGCCAGAGGGTAAAAAATAAAAGTCGTGGAAAATCCTTCAGCCACCGCCAAAATCATGGCGGCAATAAGGGTGATAGCATATGTTTCAAATAAATCCGCTCCCATACCGGCACAGTCACCGACATTATCCCCTACATTGTCCGCGATAGTCGCAGGGTTTCTTGGGTCGTCTTCCGGAATACCGGCTTCAATTTTCCCTACCAAATCGGCGCCTACATCAGCTGCTTTTGTGTAAATTCCACCACCTACACGGGCGAATAGTGAAACAAGTGAAGCACCGAATCCAAAACCGATCAGGAGATGAGGCACATCCATTATTTCAACCCCCAAATAATAGAAAAAAAGATAAAGCCCGCTTACACCAACAAGTGATAAGCCTACAACAGCCAGTCCATTTACTGATCCGCCCTGGAAAGCTACATTTAAAGCCTGCCCCAGACCCTTTTTAGCTGCTGCAGCTGTACGCACATTTGCACGGATAGACACATTCATTCCTACATAACCGGCAATTCCCGAAAGCAGTGCTCCAAAGACAAAAGCAATACCGATATTGAGCCCCAGAGCCCAGCTTAAAATTCCGAATAAAATAACTGCAAAAACCGCGATGGTCTTAAACTGGCGGTTCATATAAGCCATAGCGCCTTCCCGAATGGCTTTGGCAATTTCCTGCATTTTGGGAGTTCCTGCATCCTGCTGCATTACCCAGTACGTGTTGTACCCAGCATATGCAAGACTTAAAACTCCTATAGCTAAAGAAAGGTATAAAATAATCATGATGATTGGATTAAGGATGTACGATAGTTATTTTTTACTAGCTCTTCTGGTGGTTGATTTTCTGGTTTTTTTGGCAGGCTTTCGTTTGACTGTTTTCTTTGGCTTGGCTTTAAGCCCTACCTTCCTCTTTGCAAAGGCTATACTCTTTTTAGCGGAAACAGCTTTTTTTACCACCTTTTTTTCAATCTTTACAGCCTTTTCTTTCACTTCTTCAGCTTTTTCCTTGGCCATACCCGCCAAACTTTCAAACTTCTCCTGACAATAGGATGCAACATCATACCCTTTTTCTTCAGCTGTATCCAGAAAAGCACGCATTTTTTCCTGAGAAAGTTCAAGTAATGCAGCTACCTGCTCATGCTCGCCAAGGGACTTTAGCTCCCCCCATGCTTCCTCACCAGCGCCTTTAAAAGCTTCCCCTAATGTCTTTAAGCCATCCGCTCCGGATTTGGAACCCTTTTTCATAAGTTCTTTCCGAAGTTCCTCGCCTTTTTTTGGAGCAAATAACATTCCAAAGGTCAGTCCGCTTATAAGCCCGATAATGTATCTTCCTAATTTCATAATATTTTAGTTTAAGTTTTATCGTATTTAATGTATCAAAATTGAGAGGTAGGTGCAATTTAATTATTTAAACGAAGTGACGAAGTGACGAAGTGACGAAATGGTATTGAATTTTTTGTCATAACGTCATATCGTCATATCGTTATTTCGTTGCAATTATGTTTAAAAAGATCCGACAACACCGTTATTTCCCGCATTTTTTCGGGCTTATCGTCCTGCTTCTTGTGATCCTGCTTTTCTTCCTGCTCTCCGGCCGGGCTTATTCGGGAGTAAAAGTCATCGACATTCACGAGCACATACAAAGCCTGGAAAAAGCCCATGAGCTTAAAAATGTGATGGACAGGATCGGGATTGAGAAAACAGTCCTGCTTCCCTCGCCATGGGAAACATTAACGCTGAATGGCAGTAAATCATTCACCCGGCATGAGGAAAATATGGATGAGATCCTGAAAATCGCAGAGACATATCCTGAAAGCTTTGTACCTTTATGTACGGTCAGCCCAATGGACAGCAATGCGCTTGAGATTTTCCGGAGTTGCCATGAACGTGGCGGGAAAGGCTTAAAACTCTACAACGGACACTCTTATTATTATGACATTTTTAAAACTGCATTGGACTCCACACGCATGAAGCCGATCTATGCCTACGCCGAGCGAAATAACCTTCCGATCCTTTATCACATCAACCTTAAAAAATACGGAGATGAACTGGAAAACATCTTAAAAGAATTTCCGGATTTGGTAATAAATGTTCCTCATTACATGGTTTCAAGCATCGAGATCGATGAAGTCAAACGGATGTTCGATACCTATCCCAACCTTTATACAGATATAAGCTTCGGCTCACCCCAGTTCTTTGCCGCAGGTTTTCGCAGGATTAGCCGGAATATTGAAAAATACCGCGACTTTTTCAGGGAATATCCCGACCGCATCTTATTCGGCACGGATATGGTCTTAACGGATATCGAAACAAAAGATGAAGAATTCATGAAAGCCACACTCCAATGCTATCGGGATTTACTGGAAAAAAAGAAATTCACCTGCGAACCTGTTAAAAACTATTACAAAGATGAAATGGAAAAGAACCGTAGCATGGCTGAAGACTGCCTTACTCAGGACAGTAAATTCTGCAAATCAAAAAACGAAAAACTCAAATCATATACAAGGTGGTACGAAGAAGTCAAAGTATTGAATGGCCTTAATCTGAATGCAGGTATTCTGAAAAAGGTGTACAGCGAGAATCCGGAGAGGTGGCTGGGGGCGAATGAGGGTTAGGATGTCGGTATGAAACTAGTTGTAGGCCATGCTCATTGCGGGGGATTATTAGATTAAGGTTATGCCAAAAGTTTAGATAGATAAAATTAATACATTATGCAAAAGATATTTATTTTAATAAGTTGTATATTCTTTATTTCTTTAACAACGGCCTGTCAAAACACAGAGTCAGTCTCTGATACTAAGCCGACTACAGACGCGGAATCACTGTCCGTCGTCGACTTTACACGATACAACCCTGGGTGGGTGGAATACAACCGTACTTGGCTGCGAGACCTTTCCGACCAAGGCATACTACCAACACCTCTATCAGGGGAAGGCATCGATAGGTTGGCGGAAGCGTGGGCACGCGCATTTGGGACCCGTAAAGAGTTCCTCCGCGGTGAAGTCGAAGTATCTGCAGTAGACGAGGCGATGATGCACCTTGATACCACTGTCCGCGAGGTAACTGGATTGTCGTTCGGAGAATTCATGGAGGCGGGCCAGTGATCATGGATGGAAATAAAAACATACCACCTCGCTTCTGATGATTTCTCAGGTCAGTACCCATAATCACTCCACAAACTCAAAAACTCTTTCACCTATATATACCTTATCCCCTTCTTCAGCCTTCATACGCTTCAGTTCTTTTTTGATGCCGACTTTTTTCCATACATCATACATACGAATTATGGCGCCGCGTTTGCCCATGTCGGTCATCACAGCCATCTGTTCAATACGTCGGCCGGTGATACGGAAACCGTCTTCTTCTTTTTCGATGTTGAACTGGCGAATATCTGGGATGTCGAGGTGGGGCTTGAACACTTTGTGTTCATTTGAGTTTTGAGTTTTGAGTTTTGAGTTTTGAGTTTTTGTGCGGTGTTTTATAACCTCATCTTTCAGGCGATACAGGAACGCGTCTATCCCCTCCCCAGTTACAGCGGATATGAAAAGTGGTTTTTCCTTTTTAAAGATCTTTTTCGTTTCCTCAATAATCTCCGGAATGGTTGCATCCACTTTATTGGCGACGAGGACTTGGGGTTTTTTGGCGAGTTCTTTGCTGAACAGCTTTAATTCCTCATTCAGCTTCTTATAATCCGTCTTCAGGTCATCGCGTGTGATATCCAGGAGGTGCACCAGTATTTTGGTGCGTTCAATATGTTTTAAAAACGCAATCCCCAGGCCTTTTCCTTCATGCGCGCCCTCGATGAGACCCGGAATATCGGCTACTACGAAATCCGTATTACCGACTTTCACCACACCGAGGTTTGGGACGAGAGTGGTGAATGGATAATCTGCGATTTTGGGTTTGGCATTGGAGATTCGGGAAATTAGCGTGGACTTCCCTACACTTGGATAGCCGATAAAAGCAATGTCAGCGATTAGTTTAAGTTCGAGTTTTAATTCTCTCTCTTCACCAGGTTCACCGAGTTCCGCAAAATCCGGCGCCTGGCGCACAGAAGTGGTAAAACCGGTATTTCCCTTACCTCCCAATCCTCCTTTAGCTGCGATGATAGTTTGGCCGCGCTTAGTCATATCTGCCAAAAGCTTTTCTCCTTCATAAACCAAAGTGCCTACAGGGACTTTGAGGATTTCATCCTCCCCCTGAGCGCCGTTTTGATTTTGCCCCAATCCCATCTCCCCTTTCGGAGCCTTATAATGCTTTTTGCCTAAAAAATTAGCCAATGTATTCAGATTTTCATCTGCTTCAATAATAATGTTTCCGCCATCACCGCCCCTTCCGCCATCCGGCCCGCCTTTCGCAATATATTTTTCACGCAGGAAGCTGAATGATCCGTTTCCGCCATCACCTGATTTTACAAAGATGTTTGCCTCATCACTAAAATGCATTTTATTAGGTTTTAGGTTTAGAGTAGCTTTTACATTTAAGCTTGTAATCTTATATAAATCAAATAAAATGATATAGAAAATTAACTCAATAACATGAATCGAACTCAACTTACGACGTCGGCTGACCTCACCAGAGAGGAAGTCGATTTTTTTATCGAGGAGTCTGAAAAGCTCCGAACTGAGCGCACCAAGGATCTGGACGGAATTATTGTTGCCTCCTTGTTTTTTGAACCCAGCACCCGCACACGACTTAGTTTTGAGTCTGCTGTCCATCGGCTGGGAGGACGGCTCATTACCGTGGCCAATGCCAGCTCCACCTCTATGAAAAAAGGTGAAGCGCTGAACGACACCATCCGGGTGATTGAAAAATACACAGATATCATAGTCATGCGCCACCCAAAAGAAGGATCTGCCGCAGAAGCCATACAGCACACCAAAAAACCATTCCTGAACGGAGGTGACGGTGCAAATCAGCATCCTACTCAGGCGCTTCTGGACATGTACACAATCCAGCGTGAATGCGGAGGAATCGACGGAAAGACCATCGGATTTGTCGGTGACCTTAAATTCGGCCGCACAGTCCACTCCCTCCTCTACCTGCTGGCACTTTACGATGTTAAAAAGATCCTTTTCATAAGCCCCACTCAGCTGAAGATCCCTAATTACTACCTTGATATGCTGAAAGAAAAAGGAATTGAATACATGGAAGACAGCGAGCTGAATAAACATGTGCCGGAAATGGATATCCTGTATATGACCCGCATTCAACAAGAGAGATTTGAGAACTTAGAAGAATATTACTTTTTGAAAGGCTCTTACATCCTTACATCCGATGTTGTGCGTCTTGGTAAACCGGAAATGCGCGTTATGCATCCATTGCCGCGTGTTGATGAGATCACAATTGAAGTGGACGGTATGGATCAGGCAGCTTATTTCCGCCAGTCTGAAAACGGGATTTATATGCGAATGGCACTTCTTAAGACCCTTTGGGAAAATTATAAAAAACAGAATCAATAATGAGCAAACTCCTCATAAAAGGGGGTCGGATACTCGACCCTGCAAGCGGACGGGATGAAATAGCGGATATTTTGATCGAAGATGAGAAGATCTATGAAATAAACCCCTCAGGCTCGCAGTTAGATGCGGAAGCTGTTGATGCAAGCGGAAAACTTGTTATTCCCGGTGTAATCGACCTGCATGTGCATCTGCGAGACCTTGAGCAAGCTTATAAAGAAACAATCGAGTCCGGTACCGCAGCCGCTCTTCATGGCGGAGTGACTACGGTTTTCACCATGCCCAACACCCAGCCCAAACTCGACTGCGCGGATACTATTAAGGAATATCTGGAGCTTATTCGCAATAATGCGAAAGTAAATGTTCATGTGGTAGCTGCCATCACCAAGAGCCTAAAAGGTGAAGCGCTGGCGGAACTCGAAGCTTATCCGGATTTGTCGGTTTGGTTTATTACGGATGATGGATGTGATGTAGATGATGAAAAGCTTTTGCAGCAAGCCTACGCAAAAGCCAAAGGCCTTGGCCTGACCCTTATGACCCATCCTGAAATGCATAGCATTGCACCGGATGGAGTAGTAAATGAAGGTATGGTAAGTGAAAAACTTGGTATTCCCGGCCAGCCCAATGAAAAGGAGTATAAGGCAGTGGAACGCGGTATCCGTCTATCCAAAAAAACAGGAGCAAAGGCTCACTTTACTCACCTGAGTGCCAAAGAATCTATCGAACTTATCCGTCAGGCTAAAAAGGAGACGGATCTTGTTACCTGCGACGCAACACCTCATCACTTTTCTTTGACCGAAGACCTGGTTTTAGAAAAAGGAGGCCTGGCCAAAGTCAATCCCCCGCTCCGAACCGAAGAGGACCGGCAGGCAATCATCGATGGTATAAAGGACGGAACTGTGGACGCTATTGTAACCGATCATGCTCCGCATAGCATGGAGGAAAAGGAAGCTGATATAAGTAAAGCTGCATTCGGGTTTTCAGAGGTGGAACTTCTTATTCCCGCGACTCTGAATGAACTTTATTACAAGCAGGGAATGGAACTTATGGATGTTGTCCGGCTGATGACATCCAATCCTGCCAAACTCGCTAAACTGAAATCCGGAAAAATACAAAGCGGTGCCCCGGCAGACCTGACTATTATTGATCTGGATCTGGAAAAAAAGGTAAACCACGAAGAAATGGTTTCCAAAGGTAAAAATACACCATTTGATGGTATGACTCTTAAAGGCTGGCCGGTTATGACTATATATAAAGGGAAGGTTTATAAATCCTAGGTTGTAGTTTGTAGGTTGTAGTTTGTAGTGCGTAATTTTTCATTACTACACACTACTTACTACAACCTACAACCTTTTTTGATGTATACCCTTGATTTTCCCCCCGAAGTCTGCTATAATTGTAGGATTTATTTTTCAAAACAAAAAAAAATGAACCATCACGATATCCATGAAATCGTTGCTCAGATCTCCCAGTCTCTGGATTGCCCTGAATGCGATGCACGTATTCTTCCTCATAATATAGAAATCACGGATATTATAGGTGATGATTGCATGTTTGACGTTGTCTGCGACCGCTGTAAAACAGAGATGACCCTGTCAGCCCATATTGAAAAGACTGCGACTGAAGAGGCCATGTTCCACAATCAATCCTCTCAGATCGTCCACGATCAATGTGTTGATCAGCCTGTGACCGCAGAAGAGGTGGATATGATAAAAGATGAGCTGGCCAATAATTTCAGTGGCAGCTTTATTGAAACGTTTTGTCGTTAAGCTCTTAAACATATTTTAGCCGGTATACCTAAATGGTTGCCGGCTTTTTTTCTGGCAATTTCATTGAAATGTTTTGCTACCAATGTGGAAACTCAAAGTTCAAAACTCAAAGCTATTGGATTGAATGATTTTTTGAATTTTGAGTTTTAAGTTTTGAGCTTATTTGTATTAGTGGATGCCGGCTTCTTTTATAATCGCATTGGTGTCACAGAGAAGCTGGCGGTCGTTTCTGAGCATGGTCTGCATTTTGGAAATCGCATGCATAACAGTGGTGTGGTTCCGGTTGCCTAATGCCTGGCCGATTTTAGCTAAAGAAAAGCCTAATCTGGTTTTGGCCAGATACATGATTATCTGGCGGGGCAATAAACATTCCCTTGTCCTGGATTCCCCAAGGACTTCGCTTTTTGGGATTGTGTAATACTCAGAAACATAATCAGTAAGCTGATCTAAAGTGACAGCGCGGTGCGGAGTGGGATCGTCTTTTATAAAACCGATCATCTTCACTTCTTTTTTAGACCGTTTGATGATCTCGGAAGTGGATTTAACCGTAGGAGCGGTATGTTCCAGTTCGTATTGTGCAATGACCTGATTTAAAACTCCGATCAAAGCACGTACAGATGTATCTATATTGAAAGCGATGAATTCCAGGACTTGTTCGTTGATAAACACCTGAGCTTCCTGACATTTATTTTTCAGGATTACCAACCTACTTTCATAATCGGGCATCTTCACGTCCACAGTCATCCCGGATTCAAAACGGGAAGATAAACGGCCTGAAAGAAGTGTGAGTTCATGAGGTGGCCTGTCTGAACTGATGACCAACTGCTTGCCAGCTTCGTAAAGCGAATTGAAGGTGTGGAAAAACTCCTCCTCCGTGCGGTTTTTGTTAGCAATGAACTGGATATCATCGATAATAAATGTATCGACTTTCCTGTATTTATTACGGAATCTATTCATATTCCGTGACTGGATTCCTTCAATGAGTTCATTTGTGAACTCTTCGGTAGTGGTGTAAACAACAACTTTTGACGGGTCGTTTCTTAATATTTCCCGACCGATGGACTGGAGGAGATGAGTTTTACCCAAACCTACGCCCCCATATATAAATAAGGGGTTGTAGTTTTCACCAGGATCCTTGGAAACCGCCATGGACGCCGCATGAGCTAAGCGGTTTTCCGGGGCAATGACGAAATTATCCAGCGAATACCGCGGATTCAACATCTTAGAGACCACTCCGCCTTTAAGTTTCACCTCTGCTTTTTTGGGTAATTTGCGCGACTCTTTTTCTGGAAAATATTGCAGTAAATCAATCACGCGCGGATCTGCGTCGGATAATGTAATATCCACATCGTAAGCAACCTGTTTTATTTCCGGATTATGGCTTTTGGCAAACTTTAAAGTAATGTCTGCATAATTCTGGGTATGCCAATTTAAAAATACCGGCAAAGGAAGGCCGATAGTCATAACGCCTTTATCAACCGATAAAACAGCTGTGTTCCTAAACCAGGTTATTACGTTTGCACGTTTGATATCTTTTTCCAGATCCTTGATGATTGCAAGCCATAAGTCTTTAGGGTTCATGGAAATGAATGAGGTTAAAAAAGCACAGACGTTAAAAATCGGAAGACGGCATGTATGGGCCGTCGGTTTTTTTTATATTTATCTTCAGAAAAAATGAAATTCAGTCGTTTTGGGCTTCTTATATTAAATGTAAAAAATCTTTTTTCAAGGAAGTTCAATTGACGAAAAGTTTTCTACATTGTGGCGAAATATGATGCGTTAAAAAATCCGCTAAAATAAGCCATCGGCATTTTTAAAAAAGGGATTGCGAACTTACTGAAATCCTTATCGTAATATACCCAAAGTCCAAAGTCCAAAACTCAAAGCATTTTAATTTTTAGTTTTAATGCTTTTTTGAATTTTGAGTTTTTTAGTTTTATCTAAACAGATTAACAATATCATTCCACGTAATTACCAGAATGAGGAGCATTAAAAGCCCAAAGCCTACCGTATGAACAATTGCCTCCATTTTGGCGTTAGGACGCCTGCGCGTGATGAATTCAAAGATGATAAATAAGAATCTTCCGCCGTCTAGTGCCGGAAACGGCATGATGTTGATCACTCCCAGGGAGATGGAAAGCAGGGCTGTAAACTGGATCAGTGCCATGAATCCCTGCTGAGTGAAAGTATGTGTCAGCTTGGCAATACCCACCGGTCCTGCAACGCCATCCGGCACAGTGAATTTGGCAACAACGCTGACAACTACTTTTCCGATCATCTGAACGGTGAGGACAGAAAGCCTGCCTATTTCGCTTATGGCCTTTACCGGCGCAATATAAAACGGATAACGGACTTCTTTTACATTTAATACATAGGTCTCTGTGGATATGGTCATTCCTACTTTTCCTTCTGCATTAGCAATGACCTGCGCAGTATTTTCCTCGCCTTCATGCACGTACGAGAATGCTGTCAGTGCATTTGGTTTGATCACCTCGCTTAAAACAAGAGACTCTGTTACCTCAATGCCGTTTACTGACACTATATAATCCCCAACATCAATATCTGTCTTAGCTAAGGGTAGATCTGGTGCGATCTCGTGTATGTACAAAATCTTCTTGGCATCCACAATCCCCTGTTCAATCCCCTTATTTAAATCTTCCTGCGTAACTAAAAACGGTTTCATTCCGACCATGAATCCAATTGAGATTAAAACCCATGCCAGTAAAAAATTCATAAAAACACCTGCCACAATAACGGCAGCCCTCTGGCCTATGCTTTTGCTGGCAAAACTTTTTTTATCTTTTAAAACTTTAGAATCTACGCTGTCTTCTCCAAAAAGCCGTACGAACCCACCAAATGGTATCCAGTTTAATGTATAAACAGTTCCTTTTTTATCCGTAAAAAGCTTTTTGGCTCTGGGCGGCATGCCTAGTCCGAATTCCTCTACCTTAATACCAGCCCGCCGCGCTACTGTAAAATGCCCCCATTCATGAACGAGGATAAGCAGTGAAAAAATGATGACGAAGGCGATTATTGCGAGAAATATCATAATTATTATCAGGACTAAGAACTAAGGATTAGGGACTAAGTCAGAACTAAGACTTTTAACACTTAGTCCTTAGTTCATAGTCCTTAGCCCTATGGATTATACAGTCATTACATCTTCCTCTTTCCTCTTTGCCGCCTCTTCCACTTTTTTATTAAAATCATCTACTTTTTCCTGGATGTCCTTCTCCTTTCCTTTTAATTCATCTTCGCTGATCTCCTTTTCCTTTTCCTTGTCCTTTAAATAATTGATGGCATCGTGGCGTGCATTTCTTATGGATATACGGGCGTCTTCCGCCAGCTGATGAGCCATCTTAACCAGTTCTTTGCGGCGATCTTCTGTTAAAGGAGGCAGGTTTAAGCGAATAAAGGTTCCGTCGTTCTGAGGAGTAAGCCCAAGATCGGCATCCATAATGGCTTTTTCCACATTCTGAAGCTGATCCCTGTTAAAAGGCTGAATTGCGATCTGTTTTGGTTCAGGAATTGAAATGCTGGCGACTCCTTTCAAAGGCATTTTGCTTCCATAGCTTTCAACCATCACATTTTCCACCAAGGATACATTAGCCCGTCCGGTCTGGATTTTGGCGTACTCGTCGTGAAGGTGGCCTACAGCATCCTGACATTTTTGATTTAATTCATTAAGTGTTTGCTCGCTCATGATTAAAGATTAAAGATTAAAGATTTCAGTTATCAGTTGCTAAGTATCGGTTGTCGTAACTCGTATCTCGAAGCTCAATCGAGCATCCAGTTACGATAAACGAAAGCCGTAATCTGAAATTAAGACACCAATGTTCCGATTTTTTTACCCTTTGCAGCCTGAAGTATGGCATCTTTTTTATGCATATTGAAAACCAGAATTTTCATTCCGCTTTCCCTGCATAATGAGAAAGCAGTCTGATCCATCACCTGTAGGTTCTTTTCAATCGCTTCCTGGAAGCTGAGTTTATCATATTTTTTAGCATTTTTAACCTTCTCGGGATCCGCGTTATACACCCCATCGACTTTTGTTGCCTTTAAAAGGATATCGCAGTCCAACTCTTTTGCTCTAAGCGCCGCGGCAGTGTCGGTAGTGAAGTACGGGTTTCCGGTTCCGCCCGCACAAATAACCACGCGATTTTTTTCTAAATGCCTTATGGCACGACGTCTTATATACGGTTCGGCAATCTGAGGTAAGTCGAGTGAAGTTGCAACTCTGCAATATATACCCAACTTTTCAATCGCGCTCTGAAGAGCCACCCCATTCATAATCGTTGCCATCATCCCCATGTAATCCGAGGTGGTGCGTTCAATGCCAGCCTCCTTTGTATCCCGCCATCGCCAAATATTCCCGCCACCGCAAACAATCGCCACTTGAATGCCCGCCTTACTAACTTTGACAATCTCTTTGGCGATCTTGGTTAAAGCTCCTGAATCAATCCCCTCACCATTTTTATGCCCCAGCACCTCTCCGGAAATTTTTAGCATAATACGTTTGTACTTCATTTGATCTTAATTTATTTTTCTACAATATTTTACCCTGATTTTATACCGAAATCAACTCAATACTAAAAACTCTAAACTCTAAACTCAAAACTCAAAAAAGCATTAAAACTAAAAAGGCTAAAGATCAAAATGCTTTGAGTTTAGGACTTTGGACTTTGAGTTTTAAATTGATCAACTTCAGCCTCCAATGTATGCACTTCATCTTCAAGATGACGGATTCTGCTCTCATCTTCGTTCATACGATTATACATAGAAGAAAGTTTCTTTTCCTCCATATCGAGCATTCTTTTTTCTTTATCCAAAAGGTTTTCCTGAACTTTAAGCTCTTTTTCCTGCTCTGTTATCTCTTTTCTGAGCGCCGGGGTAACATGGTCCGGCTTTACCATTCGGATAGCCCCATGTTTGCCATGATGCCAGTAATGTTTGAGGTGATGGAATCGGAGCGTGCCATCCGCGACCTCAGAAAGAATCGGGGTAGGATTTTCATTCCCAACAGCCGCAGTTACAAAGCCATACATCGCAAGTACAAGTATCGCAAACTCTCCGTAATGCAGAACCGGAAATGCCCAGAACAAAATCGACAGCAAGAACAATACAAATCCCCTCCTGGCGTGATGCTGGATGAATTCATTATCCCGCTTTGCCAGTAAGATCATAATGCTGAAAATCCATAAATAACTCACGGCCGCAAGTTCGCGGCCTTTTTTTGTATCCTCTGCTGTAATTTCTTGTTTTTCCATATTAGATATTTTCAAGTTTTGCCCTAAGTGTTTCCATATCACGTGCTTTTAAAATCGCATCATCTTTAGAGATAATCCCCTGCTTTGCCAAATTCTCCAGGGATTCGTCCATCAAAACCATGCCTTCACTGGAACCGATTTGGATCATTGAATAAATCTGATGTGTCTGCGATTGTATAATACAGTTTCTGATACCATCATTTGTTATCATGATTTCCCTGGCGGCAACACGCCCATCACCGCTAGCGCGGGGAACAAGGACTTGTGAAACAACACCTTTAAGCGTACTGCCCAACTGTGTACGTATCTGCTGCTGCTGTGCTGGTGGAAATACATCAATAATACGGTCGATAGTTTGCGGTGCATCCTGCGTATGCAGTGTGGATAGGACCAAATGCCCTGTTTCTGCCAATGTGATCGCCGCAGCGATAGTCTCCAGATCACGCATTTCACCTACTAAAACCACATCCGGATCCTGACGAAGGGCTGAGCGAATAGCATTTTCAAAACTGTGTGTATGAACATTTACCTCACGCTGGGTAATTAAACAGTTTTTGCTCTTATAAACATACTCAATCGGATCTTCAATAGTTATTATATGATCGCTTTTATGTTCATTGATATAATCAATCATAGCGGCCAGACTTGTTGTTTTACCGCTACCTGTCGGTCCTGTCACAAGAATAAGGCCATAAGGTAAATTAATAAGCTGCTCAACTTCCGGACCTAATTCCAACTCTGCCAAAGTAGGGATGTCCTGAGAAATCACACGAAATGCCACAGCAGGCCCGAACCGTTCCTGATAAATATTTACACGAAAACGGCCAATATCATTAAAGCTGAATGAGAAATCAAATTCATGCTCTTTATCAAATACCTGCCGTTGTTCATCGGTCGTGATTTTTTTAATCACCTCTTCCACGTCCTCTCTGGATAAAATCGGATAAGTGTTGAGTGCTGCAATATTACCTGTATTCAGCCGTATAATTGGATATTGGCCAACATGCAAATGCAGATCAGGAGCTTCCGATTTTAATACTTCGCCCATTAGGCTGTTGAAATCCATAACTTTCCTGTTTATAAATATCTATATATTATACCAAAAATTCGTCCAAATTACAAGTGTTACTCAGTCTGAAAGTTTGGTAAAATTACTTAGTATGCAAAAAGATGATGCACACCAACGGATTGAAAAGTTAAAAGCATGGCTCAAAAAGTGGAATTACGACTATTTTGTGCTGGATAAAAATGATGTGTCAGAAGCAGCACGTGATCAGATAAAGAAAGAGTTAACTGAGCTGGAAAAAGAATTCCCGGAATTTATTACGCCCGATTCCCCTACCCAACGCGTAGGATCTGCTCTGAGTGGTAAATTCGCCAAAATCAAACACATTACCCCAAAACAATCACTCAGTGATGTATTTAGTGATGAAGAATTGCGCGACTGGGAAGAACGGATTCAAAAGCTTGTACCGGGCGAGAAGCTGGATTACATCAGCGAACATAAGCTCGACGGATTAAACCTTTCTCTGATCTACCAAAAAGGCAAATATTACAAAGCCATCACGCGAGGAGATGGTGTCTACGGCGAAGATGTGACCCACGCAGTCAAAACCATCAAATCAGTTCCGCTGGAACTGAACGAAGTTAATGGGCTGAAATTAGATGATTATCCGGTACTTGAGGTGAGCGGCGAAGTTTTTATGAGCAAGGAAAGTTTAAAAAAGATCAACGATGAAGGAGGCCAACAGTTCGCTAATCCCAGAAACGCGGCGGCCGGTACTGTCCGGCAATTAGACCCTGCAATTGCTGCCAAAAGAAACTTAGAAATGTACTTTTATTCCCTTGGCCTTCCGAAAGATTCCAAAATCCCCCACCCCGGCACCCATAAAGAAACATTAGAACTGCTTCAGAGCCTGGGGCTCCGGGTTGATAAGTATTACAAGCATCATACAAACGTTGATTCGATACTGACTGAAATGAAAAACTGGGAGAAAAAACGCGATTCCCTTCCTCATGAGATCGACGGACTTGTAATCAAAATAAATCAGATCCGACATCAGAATCTTATGGGCTCAACCGCCAAATCACCAAGATGGGCTATTGCTTATAAGTTCCCTGCTGAGCAATCCACCAGCCAGATTCTGGATATTGAGGTGCAGGTGGGGCGGACTGGCGCTCTGACACCAGTTGCGTTTTTAAAACCTACACAGATCGCCGGATCAACCGTAAGCCGTGCAACACTGCATAATGAAGATGAGATCGAGCGCAAAGATGTGCGTGTTGGCGACACTGTAATCATCCAAAAGGCCGGTGATATAATCCCGGAAGTAGTGGAAGTGATTAAGGATCTGCGTACCGGCAAAGAAAAGAAATTCCATATGCCGACTTCATGCCCTGTTTGCAGTGGTAAGATCGTCCGGCCTGAGGGAGAAGTTGTGAGCAGATGCAGTAATCCGGATTGCTTTGCCATGCATCAGCATCAGCTTGAACATTTTGTATCCCGCAAGGCATTTAATATCGACGGATTGGGAGAAAAAGTCACTGAACAGCTGATCAATGAAAAATTAATCGAAGATGCAGCTGATCTTTTTGCTTTGCATTATGAAGATCTGATTCAATTAGAAATGTTTAAAGATAAAAAGACTCAAAATATTCTCGATTCAATTGAAAAAGCCAAGATCATACCATTTTCCCGTTTTATTTACGCTTTGGGCCTCCGGTATGTAGGTGATGAGACGGCAGAGATACTGGCTAATCATCTGACACTTAAAACAAAGGAAATCGAAGTAAAAGAAGGGCAGAAAAGAGACCAAATGAGCCTGTTTACCGAAGAATCGAAAACTAAAAAAGTAAATGCGGCGGACATTGAATCTTTTATCGATGAAATCCAGAAACTGAGCCTGGAAGATCTGATGGATATCGACGGAATCGGCGACAAGGTAGCGGAAGCGATACATGAATGGTTTAACGGCGAGAAAAACGTTAAATATCTTAAAAAATTCCAGCGTGTAGGCGTAAAACTTACAGTTGAAGATCAGTCAGAAAAAAGTGATAAATTAAAAAATCTAATTTTCGTCATCACTGGCACACTTCCGGCGCTTAGTCGTGATAAAGCCAAGGAACTGATCAAACAAAACGGCGGCAAAGCAACTTCATCTATAAGTAAAAATACGGATTATGTACTTGCTGGTTCCGAACCGGGAAGCAAATATGATAAAGCGGAGAAGCTGGGGGTGAAGATTATTGATGAGAAAAAATTCTTAGAAATGATTAAATAAAATGTTTAACAAAAAACTCCTCCATTGGCTTATGATTTTGGTAGTAGTTTTGCTGACAGGCTGCACGAATGTCAGCGATACTGTTCAAATGGAAGAAGGTTTTCAGGCTGAAAAAATAAAACCCTCCATAGTCACCATCGTAGCTACCAAAGATATTTCCAAGTTCCGTGAAGCCTCCTTTGATACCACTGATCCGTTTTTCAACTTCCCTTATTACGCATCGGATTATGACAAGGATGAAGGGGAAGTTCAGAAAACAGGCGGCGGGAGTGGTTTTTTTGTTAAAAGCAATGGTTTAATCCTGACTGCCAGGCATGTGGTTTATGATAAATCGGCTGATTATACGGTTGTAACACATGACGGCATGGAATACATCGCTGAAATTATCAGCCTTGATCCATTAAATGATATTGCGGTAATTAAGATCGAAGATAAAAACTGGCCAGCCTTAACATTCGGTGAATCTGATGTACAGGCAGGCCAAAAAGTTGTCGCTTTTGGCGGCAATGCTGTTTCAGAAGGCTTCATTGTGGCTACGAAGCGTGATATTACCGCAGGAACCGTAAAAGAGCCTGTAACGCTTAAAAACCTGCTTCAGACGGATACTGTGATAAGCCCCGGAAGCAGTGGCGGCCCGCTAATCAACATGAGTGGTGAAGTAATCGGAATCAATGTAGCCATTGCAAGGTACGCAGAAGATATCAGCTTTGCCATTCCGATTGATAGTGCAAAGGTAATTCTTGATGGTGCCCAGGAGAGGACTTGAACCTCCACGGCCGAAAATATGGCCACTAGCCCCTCAAGCTAGCGTGTCTACCGATTCCACCACCTGGGCTTAAGCTTGATTATTTTTAATTGCCTTCGCCAATTTTCAAATAATCATTCTCCGTTTCGCCTCTTCGCTCCGCTCAGAGAACTTCACTACGAACCGCTTCGCTCGCAGCTTATCACCTGGGCGCGGTCTGTTGAGACTTCGCCAGTATATCAAAAGTTTATAATTTTTCAACAAATGTGTTAAATTACTAGCAAATAAACACAAATTATGACTCTTAGGCGGAAAATCGTACGCACTATCGGCTACCTACTGCTCGCTGTTTTATTTGTACTTTTTTCATACGCCCTTCTGAATTATCAGACCGTCAGAATTGAATTCTATCAGGAGATTCAGAAATACGGCTGGATCGGGCTTCTTGTTGGCGCTTTTTTGATGGATGCAATCGCGGGACCGATCGGTCCAGAAGTGCCGGTAATCGGAGGTATACTAGCCGGAATTAAAATCCCGACAATTGTTTATATGACGGTTCTTGGGAGTGCTGTAGCCAGCCTGATGATTTATTCAATAGGGTATTTTTTTGGTGAATACGGAGCGCTCCATTACATTTCACCAAAGAAATATAAAAAATGGCGACGGGTTTTTAACCGGCATCGCCGTATCACCATGATCCTGGGAGCACTAACTCCCGTACCTTATGTGATTGTCTGCCTGATTGCGGGTGTTTTCCGCGTACAGCCGTGGGAATTTATTACATTTACAATAAGCGCCCGCATTGTACGAATACTGGGAGCGCTTTATATAGCACTTCTGTTTAAGGGAATTGTTTAATACGCCAAACTGGTATCTGACTCACCCCATGTAAACAATTTTGATTGTTTAACTCGAGCCTTTGCCTTTTCACGCAGGGTCTTTTTAGTTTTGGGATTACTGATATGTACGACTTTAAACTGTAAAGGAATCTGAATAACTATTTCTACACCCTTTTTATACGGATTAATCCGGATATTCCCTTTAAAATCAGATTTTTCTTTCAGCTTATTAATTAAAGTTAAACATTCTTTGGAGAAATTAAAACCATCTTTCACTATGGTGAGCATGGCGTTCTGATCTTTCTGCTTCAATTCAAGCATAATGGCCTCATCGGAGCTTTGGCACATATCTACAAACATACATAAAAGGATTTTCTCAAGAAGGGATTGATCCCCTACACACGGAGCCTTAATATCTGAAACAAAAGGGGTTAATTGCACTTCTTTATAATTTTCCTCAAGCACCTGCAGAATATTCTTAATCACAAGGGTGACATTAAACCTCTTTTCCCCTGTGAAGCTGGTGTGGTAGTTTTTGGTATTATGCAGAGAGTGATTGATTCGGGTGATGTATTCTTTAATTTTTGGAATAGATGCCTTAGCCTCCACATCACAAAGTGCAAGGATAGAGGTTAAGGAGTCGTTAATGTCGTACATCATGCGGTCATAAAAAAGCATGCGGGCATCTATCTGAAGCCGCTCGATGAGCTCATCGTGTTTCCCTGTCTTATTGACCACAAAAGGCACCATAATCGACGTGTTAATTATGTTTGTTTTTGGGTTTGTTTTATGGCGGAATGAGAGAAAGTTAGGAAAAGGGAGGTGATAACGAGTTACCACCCCCCCTTAACCTAATAAAGTTGCCCTCCCGCGATACAAGTGCTGATTTCTTTGAGTAGATGTGCCCGAATTGCTCTGTTTTATCAACGGACTTTATATTAACTAAAAAAAGCCGAATTGTCAATCTTCTATAACAAAACCTTGATTTTGCCTTTATTATAAGCTAAAATGGAGGTGTGCGTACTCATTCACAACATATAATACAACTCAACTATGGACATTACTCAAGTTTTAAACGATTTAGGCCTAAAGGACAAAGAGCCTGATATATTCCTGACCTTACTGCGGATGCAAGGGGTTCAGCCTGCAAGTATTATTGCGAAAAGGGCCAATATGAACCGCACCACGGTCTATAAGTCTTTGATGAAACTGGCCAAGATGGGGTTGGTGGTCAAAAGCATGAAACGGGGCATTACCGCTTTTTACGTAGAAGATCCTGAGCACTGTCTTGACAATCTATTAGTGAGCCAGCGTGAAAAACTTGATCGTGTGAACGAAAGGATGGCCAGTATTCTTTCTGAAATAAAAAGTTATCAGAAACATCAGCTGACCATACCTCATATGCGTGTATATGACGGGTTTAATGGCGTTGTCCGTGCTTACGAAGATACTGTGATTGAAGAAAACACTATCCGGTCGTTTGAAAATATTGAGGAAATGCCGCCTCAGATCAAGGAATATATGGAAAAAACGTTTGTCCCGCGAAGGATGGATATGGGGAATTTCGCCCATGTTCTCGCTCCGAAAAGCAAGGCTAATATAAAAGCGCGGAAAGATGATAAAAAGTTTTTGCGCGAAGCGCGCTTTGCCCCTAAAGATGAATTGCCCCTTGAAACCGGAATTAATATTTACGGGAACAAAATCTCCTTCTTCTCTTATGACCCGGATGATATGTTCGGGGTGATTTTAGAAAGCGAAGCATTTGCCAATTCCCTGCGCGCGGTGTTTGATTTTTGCTGGAAACATTCTAAATAACTCACTACGTTCGTAAGCCCAAAACTCGAAACTCAAAACTCAAAAAAACTATTAGGTCACAAACTTTGAGTTTTGAGTTTTAAACTTTGAGTTTTATTGAACAACTTTCCACCGAACTTCTTTTTTAAGCTGGCCAGGAATTGTAAATCCGGCGGCTTTTGTATGTCCCCCTCCTCCGTAATCGGAGGCGATGTCCGCCACATTCACTTCCTCCAGCAGTGTGCGGAGTGAGCCTTTTACCTTCCCCTCCTTCTCCGTCAATATCACGCTGTATTTTGAATCCGGAACTGAATTGATGTAATCCACCACGCCTGTCATCTCCGAATACTCAGCACCGGTATCTGAGAAATCTTTTTCCATAACAACCGACATGGTCACACCTTCTTCGGTTTGATTGATATTTTTCATCACCCGCCCCCATAAACGCATGGTGGATATCTTAGTAGTATTGAAAATCTCTTTGGAAATCCCGCGTAAATTCGCCCCTTTTGCGAGCAGCCGGGCAGACACATTTAAAACATCCGCCGAAGTATTAGAATGCATAAAACTGCCGGTATCTGTGTAAATGCCGGTCAGCAGACAAGTGGCCGTATGGCGGTCTATGGGATACTGAAGCGCTGTGAACATCTCATAAAGCACCATTGTCGTGGAGGCCGCGTCATCCACCACCACATTATACTTTCCGTAAAAATCATTGGACTGATGATGGTCGATATTGATGACTTCCAGCGTTTTATCAAAAAGTTCCGGATGAGATTCATGAAAACCAGTTAAATGTGTAGCTCCTGCATCTAAAATTAAACATGCATCGAAATTCAGATGCGGTTCACCAGCACGAAAGGATTCGATATTCGGCATAAAATTAAAAACATCTGCAGGAGGATCCATGCAGATGACTTGAGCCACCTTTCCCATTTGACTTAAGACCTGATAAAAAGCCAGAGACGCTCCAATCGTGTCCCCGTCGGGAGCCTTGTGTGGGATAATCAGTATCCGTCTGCTTTTTTGTAGGAGGGTATCGATTTTCTCGAGTTCGTTTTTATCGAGCTCCATTTTATTTTGATTTAATTTTTATTTAAGTTTGGAGATTAGAATAACGGACAAATCCCCGAGTGACAAGGAATTGAACTGGTCAAAAAAGAATTAGTATTTTGGGGTTATAAAAATTAACCGAAATACCACCCAACAATCCCCTCTTCAAGTGAGGAGGGGTGCCCGAAGGGCGGGGTGGTCTTGAATTGTGTATTTGGCAGCATAACTGTACAACCATTTAGGACCACCCCGTCCCGCAAAGCGGGACACCCCTCCTTATCTAAAGAGGGGATTTTTTTGTTTGTTTTTATTTTTTAGTTATACTGGAGATATGACAAACAACAAAATCTCACTAATCTTTATCGGCACAGCAGATATCGGCGTCCCTCTCCTTGAGGCATTGCATCAGAATAAACAGTTTGATGTAAAACTCATAATCACTCAGGCAGACCGGCCTGCCGGACGCAATATGCAGATGACCTCATCACCCATTAAAGTTAAAAGTGAAGAGTTAAAAATTAAGAGTTTCCAACCGGAAAATATTAATTCGTCGGATAGTATCGCAAAGATCCGTGAAATCAGACCTGATATGATCGTCCTTTATGCCTACGGACAGATTTTAAGCAAAGAGCTTTTGGATATTCCTAAATACGGATGCATCAATGCCCATGCCTCACTCCTCCCCAAATACCGTGGGGCTTCCCCTGTCCAGCAGGCATTATTGGAATCAGATAGAGTGACGGGGTTAAGTATTATGAAAATGGTGGAAAAAATGGATGCGGGTCCGGTTTATAAACAGCTTGATCTGAATATTCAGGATGATAATAACGTAATAGATCTTACTGAACGGCTTGCGAACCTCACTTCCTATGGAATGCCGGATGTTTTGTATAATATCGCCAATGATCATATCGATTCGGAAGAGCAGGATGATTCCAAGGCTTCTTACTGCAAAAAGATCAAAAAATCTGACGGTGAGATCAATTGGAATGAGGATGCAAAGACTATTCATGCCAAAATGCGCGCCTATGCAGGCTGGCCTGGCACTTTTACGTTCTGGAATGGCAAACGACTTAAAATCCTATCTGGTCAGGCAGATGCATACGAGGTAGAACCCGGAAAAGTCATCCAAAAAGACCATCTTATCTTCATCGGCACCAAGCAAGGCTCTATTGTTCCCGATGATGTTCAATTAGAAGGCAAAACCGTTCAGCATGTTCACGCATTTGCGAAAGGATATCCGGATTTCATCAACTCCAAATTAGGATAAAATGATATTTCAGATTAGCCTCCTGCTGTTGTATTAGTTTCTGGAATATATTGTTCTCCCCCTACTATACGATCAGCTACACTATGAGCTGCAAGTATCAACTTTTTCTTCTCTTCTTTGGGGTATTTGTTTAATCGTTCTGTGATATTCGCAGTGTTGCTGTCGTTAATATCACCATGGTCAAAATCCGCTTTAAGCTTTTCCCCCATGCCCACACCATTGCCAATGCACTCATATCTTCTTTAGAAACACCTAATGACGATAATAGAAACTCACATGATTTTTCCTGCTTTTCATTAAGCCCTTTTGTTCTTTTCCATGTTTGGCTTACTAAGATCTTCCAATGGGGCTGTGACCCCTTCTGCGGTCAGTTGCCAGACATCATCCACGAATTCAAGGATCACTGGCTCTTTAGCTTCATACCAAATCTCTGCCCGGTCCGCCACGATTTTGACATTTGTCGTTGTGGCATCTACCAGGTCGCTCAACATATCTTTAACCCAAGGCGCATAATGCGTGCCCAAATTTTCATGGAATGTCCGTCCATGCTCTGAGACGGGCGAGTAAATTTCAGTACGGAAGCTGGCAATAAGGCTATTTGCTTTCTCACTAGCCCCTTCTTTGTAAAGCTCTTCCAGCTTTGCTTCTGCACCTTTAACCTCTTTTTTTGCCTCTTCTCCAATCTTTTTTGGATCAG
>SDBT01001976.1_pt1 | contig 36772 bp, 46 predicted proteins | sample 2277101 | NCBI WGS metagenome assembly SDBT01 (sample SAMN10404973, study PRJNA504765) | marine sediment metagenome | isolation source: marine sediment core GS10_PC15, 103 cmbsf | place: Arctic Ocean: Southern Knipovich Ridge | collected 2010 | reverse complement strand
GGACGACAATCAGGTTATTATCGGCGCGCACACTGGATCTTAAATTTAACAAAGCCATTTCATCCCCTACCAATAATAATAAATATACCCACCAACCGAATAAACGGCCAGCATGATTATAGTCCAGTAAAATATTCCTTTAAATGTTCTCATTTTTTATCTCCCGCAATAGTGTCAATTTTCGGCCCGATCATCCAACTTGGCGGTAATTCGATTTTATTATCAATCTTTTTCCACATATGCAGGCAATGAGAATGAAAGTTTACATATTCACTTTCGCAGGGATGATATTGAACGACTGTTTCGTCTGTGGTCCAGAACATGTCTTTTATAGCACACATAATATCCCAACTTGGCGTAAGAGGCTCACCTTTATACTCGGCCGAAACGCTGACATGTTCCCACCCTTCACCCTTTGATGCAATCGCCAGAACAGCTATATTTTTTGATACCTGTATGGCAAATGCACCATTTTCATCATCACCTTCGCCACAAAGAATGTCTGCAATTCGAAATTTTTCAGGAACTTTAAAGCTCATTCCCCCACCTCAACATCTTTGAATTTTTCATCAACCACTTCGCCGTATGTTTTGCTTTCCTTATGGGCCGCATTGGCGATCTTCTTCGCTATCTCCGGCCGCACATAAATATTCAGCCTGACCTTATTCTTTTTCCTTGACATTTCGCTCTCCACTAATATAAGTGTCTTAGTTAGCACCAATAAAGCAACAAGTCAACACTAAGAAGAGGAGTAGCAATAATTGAGGCTCTTAAATGGTACCTAAACCACGGTACATGAAAAAGACCCCCTAACCACAAACAACACGAAAGGCACGAAAATGACAGAAGAAAATAAAATTGATACCGACCATTTAAAGTTACTCAAGGAAATTCAGGCCGATGCCCGGCGCGATATCAGGAAAAGTATGTTTCAGCTTATCGAGAACAATCAAATAAGCACCGGGGTCATATCTATAAATCATGATAATTTATTAAATGCCAACATGCTTCAAATGATGATTATAATAAACGGCCAGGAATTTACGTTTGTAGAACCAATGCCGGACCAACTTGACAAATCCTATCAGATTGAAAATTTTATATCAGCTACTATTGCTAATACCATAGTGCCTCAAATCATCGGAAAAATTCAGGCATTCCATCAAGCGACAGATCCCAACTTCCGCAAATAAACAAAAATAAGCCCCTGGGATCTAATCCAGGGGCTTAAAAGTTTCTGGGATAAAAATTACTAAATCACCAGTCAGGGGACTGGAAAAACCACCTTAGTACACTTTCACAACATTGTCAAATGCCCTTAAGGCGGCGGCCTGGTAAGCTGCTCTGATATGCGCTCCAACAACCTTTGCTGCGTGTCCATTTTCTTTTCGATATTCTTTGTCGTCACAACGATCCCGCCAATAGTCACAGCCTGGGCGTTAAGCTCCTTCGACAGCACCTCGATCTTGTCATCGGTTTTGGCGATCTTTTTGACGATCTCATCTTTATCTTCCTCAACCGCGGCGACCCGGAAGTCCAGCGTCATAAACGAACCGCCAGCAACAAACGCCATTACCAAAAGCTGAATTAAATGCCTCTGATTTGCTGTTAATGTAATATTGCCTTCACTCATAATCTTCCCCTTTACTAATTAATCATCATATAATTTATTGACCCTGCGGAAAAAACCGAACAATTCAATCTGAACTTCACGATATCACCATTGGGCCATTCAATGTTGTCAAGCTTATCAGCCACGAAAGTCGCCAGCGTGCTCCATGTAGATCCATCATCAAGTGACATTTCAAGAAGAACCTTATTCGAGCCAACATCAACAAGAGATAAAAGGTTTTTTGATTTGCCATAAATCTCGGCACTGGTACCGGTTGCAGAAAAAACGCCGGATATCTTAGTCATGATATTATCCTCAATTGATTACTTTACGGGAAACCGACCAAAATATTTTAGTGTCCGGGGTGGAGATATTTGAACTTAGATAAAACATTCTGAGAAATGTGAGGCCAAAACTGGCCGTTATAAGAATTGCCCCGACTTCATTCAGGGGTAATTTGTCGATTGTTGTCCAGATAGAACTATTCGCCGGCCGGACTTGAAGCACCAATTGGCCGATGGTGCTGCCGCTAACCGTTTCCGCAAGGGCGCTGATATCATAAATACCGCCTTGAGTAACCGGGAATTCCAGTGAAAAAGGATTAGCATCATTGATGATATCTAAAAGATTTAATTGTCTTAATGCAGGCATTTGTCAATCCTCGTTGTCCCTGGGATCATCCGGCTTGTCCGGGAGCGTTGGTTTGTCTGGCAAGTCCGGCATATCGGGCAGTGAGGGCTTCTCTATGCCCTCACTGCCTCTCTGCTGTAGCGGCTTCTTCGGTATTCTTGGTTTTCTTGGCTTTAACATTAGTCAGGTGGCCCCACAATTGCATCAATAATTGAATTAATAATTTCCGGCGAAATATCACCAAGTTCGGCGGCAACCGCCTTTTCAACATCCGCCCGTATCGCCTGGCCCTGGAAGGCGGTTATTCCGTCACCGGCAAAGTTGAGGATCGTCCCGTCAGCCAGGGCAATCTTGATTTCCGAAGAGGCCGCCTCTTTTGCATTGATATAATGAACCCGCTCAATACCGCTCTCGCCCTTGGCAACAACATATTCAACCGACCATTCTTCAATGCCGGCATAATTCTGCTTATTCCAGGGAACTGCACCGGCGCAACCTGAAATGGCAATAATGGCCATAGCCGCTATCGCGATAAAAATTGTTTTGATAAATTGTTTAGACATCTTTTTCCTCATTTCTAAATGTTTCATAAAGACCAAGCGCAGCAACGGCCGCACCAATGATCGCTTCTTTCTGTTCAGGCATAATGCTGACACCAACCACACCAAGAAGCGCAAAAAAACCGCGCCAGGTCGACGGCTGCTTTATATATTTTTTAATCAAATCCATGATTAAGATCCTCAAATTATGATAAATATAATTCTCTCGGGAAATATAACAGAAAAATTCAACCCTTGCACTATTTTTTTTAATCCCTCATTCGTCTTCATGACTTTTCAAAATCCTCTTGAGTATCGGCCTAAGAATAGGCTTGAGAATTTTGCCTAAAAATTTCGATACCGCCACCCCGGCAATGAACAGCGTGGCCAGCGCGCCGCTTATGACGATCTGCCCGCCAAGCTGCAAAAGAATAACCACCGTTGTCGCCACCGTGCCGCTCGGCGTCAGTGACCCGTCAAGCACCTTCTCAACCCGTTTTTGAAGGCTGCCGCTCACCGTCATAGAGCCAACAAGCAGCTTGCTAATCTGTTTGCGGATCGAACCCTCCGCCGCGACGGACCCGAAAAGCTTCTTTTCAATCTGCTTTCTTAAAGACCCGGCTGGCATAGACGATCCCGAGACAGCCTGCATAATCACCGCCAGCGTTGATAAATCCCCGCTCGGCGTGCTGGCTCCGTCAACACCCTTAAGCGCCATTTTAACCAGCGACCCGACAACACTCATCGACCCGGCGAACAGTTTAGTAATTGATTTTGTGATCGCCCCGCTCGGCGTCATTGACCCACCAACCGCTTGATCAAAAACCGTCGGCCCGCCCGGCGTAAATGGCGTGCCCGCGCTTGCAAAATTCGCCGCGTCCCCTTGGTTATTATATTCGGTTAGTGCCCAATCTTCATCATAGAAAGTTTTAGGGAATGAACACTCTGCTTGACCGCCTTCAATACATCTTGTGTCTGTCGTGAATTCCCGCCCTAATAACTGCATATCAATTGAGGACGTACCCGAGAAGCCAGCTAAGAAATTCACTGCCTCAACCCCGTTAAGGTACACTCTGCACGTTGTCCCGTCATATGCCTGCCGTTGCAGATACCAAGTGTCTACTAGAAGTGTAATTCCTGCGTCTGTTGTTGAATTGAAACCATCACCACACCCGATGAAAAGCTCGTTAACATCTCCTTGATCAAAGCCTAAATATGCTCTGTGATTATTGTTATCATGGCTTCCCCACATAAGAAACTCGGCCAAATCCGCACTATTAACCCATGAAGACATACCTTTATATGTTGAGCCTACTACATCAAACCCCGTTTCAATATGATCACCAGTATCAGTGACGCCATTACCGAAAGCCACATCACCATCAAATGGCCCCGCCGCATTAGCAGTGACCATGCCTTGACCTGTACCATTGCCATTACCCGCGCTATCAATATAACCCCCTGCCGTGGTGTTCGGGGCTTCTGTCATATGGAAGCGTCTGAACTCATCAACCCACACGGCATTACGACCAAAAGCATCTCCCACGGCTGGTTGAACTTCGCCCGCTTTCTTGTACCAGATATGAATTACTGTATCGACCGAAACGTTAACATCACCCAAAACCCAAATTTGGCATCTTCTAACTGAAGGCGTGGCGCTTGTTATAAAGCTTTCAACTTGGCATGCTATTTGATTTGTTCCCGCTGCATCCGTACTAAATCGAATATCACCGCCACCGTTCAAAGCGGAATTACTGCCCGCATCCACGATTTCATCATCCAGATAATCAAGAGGTATGAATATTCTAAAACCGCTTATTGTCCGGGCCACTTTTGTATTGTCTATCGTTATAGCCTGTGCGCGCCCCCATCCAGTAGGGAACGACGAACCCGCCTGAAACTGTGTTGCAAGATCGCCCGCCGCCGTCATTGATCCGTCGAGTGTTTGCTTGATCAGCTTGCCGACATTCCCGGCGGCGGTTAGCGATCCACCAAGGGAAAACTTTATTTCTTTCTGTAAATCACCGACCGCAGTGATCGACCCGTCCTGACCGGAAATAACCAGTTTTTGCAGGCTACCGCTCGGCGTCAGTGATCCGCTGACTGATTTTAAGGTCGGCGGCGTTCCGGCGTCTCCCGTTTCAAGCTCGCAAAATTCAACCACAAGCGCCCGGGACGGGCCACCACCGAAACCAGTCCCGCCGAGCCGCAAATATAAATCACTGTAATCGGTGATATTGTCGGCTTCCGCGCCGCTTAGTGTGTATGTGTCGGTGATTTCGGTCGCGTCAACAAGAACGGCGGGCGCAAGCGTCGCAATCAGCGTCCCTGAACCCGGTATGCCCTGCCATAATTCGCAGCTCGGTGTAATGTCGCGCGTGCTGCTAGAAGCCCACCGGGCGCGAATGATATGATCAGTAGAAGATACGGGGTCCGTTACATCAGAAAGCCGAAGATCGGCCTTGGTGGTATCAATATTATTAGCAACCAACTCCGATGATATAGTATCGCCACCATCGGAGCCTTCATCAACCTTCGACCACAGCGGCGTGACCGTCCATGATCCCGCCGCTTGGTCTGCATCTGGACGTGCAAACTGTGCCATTGATTAGCCTCCTGCGGGAACAGTAAGCTCATAAGTGAATTCAATGCCGTCAAGGTTCGCAAGGTTGATTACCGTGAACACCGAACGATCCATCAAAGTACCAGCCGCAACGATATTAAATAAACCATGCTCCGTAACCGCCCGGGCGGTCGTGGCCGTGATCGTCGCAACCGATCTGTAGATATTTGCGCTCGCCCCCTCCAACTGCGTGCCTGAAACACGGCTTTCAACGGGCGTGCCAAGCGCCGTATCGGTAATATTCTCCGCCACAACACCCGTCCCCATACCGTGAAATTTAAAATCGCCAAATGTCGCACCTTCCGCAACCAGATTATCAACCAGAAAATCGACAAAAGCGGTCGTCACCGACCGGGTGCATATAATTCCCAAATCCTCAATATCACCATTAGCCCGGATCACTCTGGCAGAAAGCCGGGCCTCCGGTGATGATGCGCCGCGAAGATAGCTCTGCACACTCTCAATAAGCAGCAACGGCCGAAACAAGTGAGCGATAAGAATGCGACACCACTGCGCCGCAAGCTTCATGAAGTTATTATATTTAATCTTTAGTTTTTGCATTTTGTCTGCCTCTCTTTTTAAATCCGTATTTAAACCCAAGCTCAAGCCATAAAGACTGCGCCCGCATTTTTATTGTTTCCGGCGCTTTTGTATTTTCTGGCGCTTCATCCTGCTTTTTTTCTGTCATCGTCTTATCACCACATCTGCCTGACCGGAAGAATGCGCCGCCGCCTTAAAACCAACCCGCACATCGAGCGACCCGACGCTTTCACCCTTGCGCGAAAAGGGGTCGGTGAAATCTTCAAGATCAATAACACCACCGTTTGGCACGCTTCTTGTCTGCACCGTCAGCGTCCCGACAAACGTGCCGGAAGCCTCAACCTCGAAATTCTGATCACCAACACCGCGAAACCGTAACCAGTCTGAAAATGTATCAGACGCAACCAAGGCCGCACTTACTTCGTCTTCAAGCTCCATTTACCTGTCTCCGTATTTATCCCACATTTCCATGAAATGCTTTTCCGTTGCTTTCCCCGCTTCCGTATTCCATACTTTCTTGTAATACACGTAAAGCGCTGGCCTGTCACTAGCAGAAGGCAAAGCCTCCGGCACCTCCATATAAAAATAACGACACGTCAGCACCATAAAAACAATATCATATGTTAGTAATTGCTGGGAAGTATTAGAAAAATTTTCCAGGATTTTACGGCGAACCGGGTTATTGGCCAACCGGTTAACAATCAGATCATCACACACCCACGGCTCCATCTGAAAATAACCCCGCGCCGGACCGCCGCCTTTTTGCCTGACATTTTCATCAAGCAGCCCGCTCTCCGAAACCGCCGTCATCATCATAAGCTCTTCCGCCCGTTCCGACCAGCAATCATACTCCTGTAAAATCGCCCGCAGAATATATTTTCTAAAATGTTTCGCTTTCATAATTAAACCTTTACCTTAAATTCTGCCTAAGCGCCAACGAATGATGCGGGGATTTGGTATTCCGCCTCATACACACCAGCATATTCACCAACACTATTCGTGGCGGTAGCAACGATTGTTACCCGGTATCCATGCACGCTTTCTCTACCTATTGAACTAAAATCCACATTTGACGTTATTGTTTCTGCGACCTCTGTAATAACCGGAACACCGTAGAACTGTTCACTAAAATCCATATTAATATTATAGAACCGACCAGCTTCAACAGGTGTTAGCCAACCCGCACGATGTACATCATATAACTTTTGGAAAATAGGCTTTTCTTTAGCGTAAGAGCTATCACTCGTCGCAGGAAGATTTAACCCTTCAAACAACGCTATTTCATAAATATCAATATCCGATGTATGAACACCAGTAGTTATACCGATCTGAACAAACGAGCCATCACCAAATGTTTTTCCGGTAAGTGTTGGAAGTTCTGCATATATTAAAAACTCCTGTATGTCACTTGACGCAGTATCTAGTGTGAAACCCGGTAGAGTTGTAGAAACGTTTGCATCACCACCATTGCCGAAGTTCTGAAATATTCTGACAAGCCAGTCTCCGTCCCCTGAATTATGACGCATTTTAACCCTCACCATTACAAAACCGCCAAGTCTGGACATTGGAATACGACAAGTAGTTTCCTGGCTAGATGTACCGTCCCTAATCCATGATTTTCTTATTGTTCCTAGTACCGGGTCATGTATATGCAAAAACCCTGTATTGTCTGGATCATCTGTAATGCGACCAAAATTATTCCATGATACGAAATTAGTATCAGCGATAATTACAAAAGTGACAGTGGTGGCGGTGATAGCGGTAATTTGAAAAGTGTCTTCTATAATCACACCCGATCCGCCATCATCATAATCTGCACCGTCCCACCAAATGAAATCATTAACTGACCTCGAATGTGTTCCAACGGTCAGCGTCATTGTGACGGCGTTGTGCGTGGTTGCGTTAGTGTTTGTTAAATTAAAATCATTGGCTGGGGGCTGCACCGAGATTGTGACGTAGTTTAGGTGATAGTCTGATCTGGTAATCTTTCGTTCTTCACCATCGTTTAACACCTGTGTCATCACCCCTGTCCCTTGGTTGCCAAACATCTTAACATACCACGCATCGGCATGGTAGTCCTTTAACCCGCCAGTGCCGTCGTAGGTAGCCGCATCACCAAACGTAGGCGCTAACGCATTGAATACCGTCTGCCCTCTTGCGTCTGTTCTTCTCCAAGTGTGGAAATAAGAATTAAGAGCCTCACAAGGAACGTCAACACCAAACACGGCATTGCCTAAGCCCGGTATTGTTTCAATTAAAAAATCACCATCCAGGCCAAAATTTCTAATACCAAAATTTGTGATCGGCGCGCTGCTAAATATGGAAGGACTTATCGCGCCAGAAAGAACGAGCCTAGAGGAGACGTCAGACACCCCCGTTAAGTAAACACCAGACTTCCACTCTAAGGTCGTGTAGACATAATCGCCCCCACCATCAAGCAATTCATCGCCAGTAGAATTTGCGTAGTCAATAGCCGCTTGAAGGGCCACTGTATCATCCGTCACGCCATCACCAACCGCGCCAAACCAGCCGAGATATACCGCCATCGCTGTGTTCAATCGCTTCATATGAAAGCTGTTAGCCGGAAAGGGATCATCAGTAAACTCAAGAATAGTAACGTCATTATCTGCCGCCGCGCCGGCCGTAACAACAAAATCACCGCCCCGGACCGCATCGGTAATACGGACAATTTCACCGCCGACAATAGTGCTGCTATCAATCAGACGGGCGAAGGAAAAAGAAGTGACGATCGCGCTCGGATCAGCCGTCAATTGACTTAATCCCTTCATTACCAGTAAGGCTAAAGCCGAATTGCTTACGCCGGCAATTGGCTGTGAAGTATTTTCATCAAACGCCAGGACATTACCGCGCCGCGCAACTTCGTCCGGTATATCATTGGCCGGTGAATTAACATCCGCATCCGGAAAGCGCAATGACTGTTCAATATCGCGCGCCCGGTCCTGTGTCATTTGCACGATACGGTTGAATTCAAGATTGACATTTTTACTGTTAAAGGCGGCTTGCTGGCTATAATCAGTGATACGCTTTTTTTCAACCTGGCGGGTAATCGTATAAATATCGCCGACCGTTGCACCGCTCGTAAGAACGATTGTTCCACCGGCCTGCGCACCAACGCCGTTCACGGTGTAATCAGTAGTCAGCACCAGAACACTTGTAACGCCATCGGAAAGCTGTGTCTTTTCAACAATCAAATCCACTTTATCAAATATCGGAAACGTATAATCAAAAATGGTCTGCGCGGCCGCAGCCGTGTATTGATCTCTTGTCGGTACATCCTGAATAAAGGCGTTCATTTTAATTCTCCGCTATATTTGAAAGATCCGGTCCGCGGTCCGGCAAGCCCTTGCCAGGCCGCCACCAGTATCGCTGATCAAAATCTTTCTTCAATTTCTTTTCCTTCGCCCGAAATGCCCGCCTGGCTTTCGGATCTACATTCGTCTGGATCTGGCTTTCAATAAGCCGCTGAAACCCTAGCGACAAATACCACATACTGCCGCCCGGTGTATATCTTTTAAGAAAATTAACACTATCGCGGCCAAAATTCAAGTCTTCACCGCGCGCCGCTTCCAGGGCATTACCGGCCGTCAGCGATAATATATCCTGGCCAAGCCCCGAAACCGGCCCGGCGATCGTGCTCGATATACCGCCGCCGAAACGGTTTTCTGACGCCGAAAGGAAGTCACCAAATATACCAAGGCCGCCGCCTTGCAGCAGCGCCGCGCCAATAAATTCTTTATTATTCATCGGTCGCGGATCCTTACCGGCGGCAATCTGCTTTGCCTGCATAGCCAGCGCGCCGAATGCAGTTGTCGCGATCAGCAGTTGCGCCGCATATGATCCCTTGCGGGCAAGTGTTTTTTCATCCAGCAACCGCCGGATATGCGTATAATAAAGCGTGGCCGAAAATGATTTATACATGGCAAAGGATCTGAGTATCTCACCGCCGATTGTACCGGGCCGACTATCACCAAACAATGCCACACGGCCACGAAGATTAGTTGATGGCACAGCAGCTTCGGTTTCTGTTCTGATCATTTCCATTACTTTAGTCGACAGATTTTCTGCACGGCCAGGTACAAGCCCGTCAAGTTTTCTGATCATTGCAGGATCCAAAAACTTAACACCCTGTTCATCCAGTAACTTCGCTGACCTGATAGCATCCCAATCACCGGAGTTTATAGCATGACGCTTTAAACTATCCGAAATTGCTTCCGGAAGCTGACCAAACTTTTTTCCGGATAAATCCGCAAGCGTCCCTAAGAATTCCATCCCAAAGGCATGGCGACCGGCCTGCGTCCACGACGACAGGAGTGACGCCCGCAATACACCATCCGATATTCGAGACCCTATCTGACCGAATGCAACATCGCCGGTATATCTGGCTTGCGCCAGCGCGCGGCCGGACCAGTTTTCAGCAATAAGGCCAAGGCGAACCGCAAGCTTCTGATCTTCGATATTTTTTGGATTAAATAATTTCAGTGTCCGCTTGAGAGCGCCAAAAGTTTTTAATCCATTATAACGGCTTGTAATCATACCGAAGCCAATGTCTGATAGCGCCGACAAGAACGCGCCGCCTAACTGCATTGATATAAGAAACTGCCGCGCGCCGGCCATTATATTAGCCACCACACCATCGACCGGCATTGTCGTTTCACCGGTCACAAGCCTATACATGGCATTGATTTTATGAATTGACTTGCTGGCCTGGTTAAGCGCTTTCCCGCCACCTGATTTTGCATCCTTGAGTTTCGCCGATTTAATAATCACATCTTCAAGCCAGTTTTTCGTGGCATTGGGATTAGGCCCGAGTATTTCCATCATCGATATATCCCGGCTCATAATATCAATATGACCCATCATTGCCGAAAACGGATCCGTCTGGCCAAATTCAGCATTATAGTCAAGCCAGTTTTCCGCATCCCTAAACACCAACCAGCGATGATCAAGATGCCGGGCCGCGGTAGAGGTACCGCTGGACCGACCGGAAGGCGTCAAGCGGTTTCCCCCGTCCGTTGAAATCGCCTCGTAAACATTGCGCAGGGAAATTTCAAGCCGCTCCGGCGTAATCGGCGCACCGGTAAGCTCATCAATCATTTTGGCAGTGTTTAATTTTGGGGCCACAAAAGTCCGCCATTGCTCATAACTGACTTTTCTCACCTTTAACGTATCATGCGTTTGCGGCATTCCCCAATCAGACCTTTTTGGAATTCGCCCACCGGCGCGATTAAAACGCTGTCTTAAAGTTTCCGCCACCTGGCCCCAACTATCCGCAAGCTCTTTCGCCGCTTTATCGCCGCTGTTCTGGCCAAATATTTCCCGGACAATATTTTCAAGTCCCGCTTTATCACGAACCCCGCCCGTAAGCGTGCGCCTGAAATTGGCAAGGATCTCCGACATGCCGGCATGAGCCTGGCCGCGGATTGTATCCTGGCGGATTTCAAGCGCTGAATAGGTCGCATAACTATCCCGGCTGAATAAAGCTTCGGCCGCTTTAGCAAGGTTTTTCTCACCCCGCCCATCGCGGTAATTATTCAGATCAAATTTAATCCGGTCCTGGACCTGAGCCGTCAGCGCCACATAACGCCGCTTTTCAAAATTGGCCCGCTTGACCTGTTTGACCACTTCATCCGCGGCAAAGCGCGCCGCTTCTTCCGGTGACATTCTTTGAAGCGCTGCGGCCTCAATAATATCGAATTGCTCAAGCGCCGCCTTGGCCCGCTGTTTATCAGCAATACCGGCCTTTAATTTAACTTTCAGACAATTGGAAAACTGGCTCATGACGCGCACCCTTCTATTGTTTGCTCAAACGCCGTATCATCCTTAAATTCCTGCTTAAGATCGCCGCGTGATCCAAGCCGCGCCTTTGTCTCGCCGGTTTCATTCACATCAAAACCAAGCAATATCTGGTCCGTATCTGTGCCGGCATCAAATTCAGTCATCGCCGTTGCTTCCTGCGCGGTCGCACCGACACCATCCGGCTCGTCAAAATCTTTTAAATTGGCAAATTCGACCGTTTCATCCGGGATCAGTGCAGATGTTTGCCCGATTTCGCCCGTAATTTCACCTGCGCGTCCAGGTTGGCCAAGCTCACCCCGAAGGAAATCAGCTCTTCCGGATCCTGCCCGGACGGCACTGATAAATTCATCAACTGCTCCACTGTCGCGCCCTTCGGCTTTTGCTTTTCGGGCTGCCGCGTTGAGGGCTTGCGAAATTTGTCCATGACTGTGCGCAAGACGCTGAATAAGTTGCTCCGCTCTGCCATTGATTGTCTCCTGTCTTAAATTTTCCGACCGGTCAAGGCGGTTGCCAACACCGGTTATTCTGCTTTCTTCGTCAACTAAAGTCTTAAACACCCGCTTGTCACGGCCAAGTTTTTTAAGCGCCTTATCTAAAATGCGCGCCCGGTCTTTGAATAATGAAGTGGTTATTTCTTCTTCACCAAACAAAGTTTGCTGAACCTCTTTTGATTTGCCGGCAACCTGTGCCTGGCGCACAATTGCTTCCGCCTGCACAACATTGGCGGGCGAAGCTTCTGCCAGTATTTCCATAATTGCAAGATGTAAATCCTCATCATTTACCAGTTTACCAACCAGTGCGGCATAATTTTCCGGCACCCGTTCATTAACCACCATGCCAAATGCTTCATCACTGACGCGGGCAAGATTTTGCGCCTGGCGCACAAGCACACTTGACGGCGGTAAATTAAGCTCCACGCCTGTCCCGGCCCGCAGCACCTTGGCCGCTTCAACCGCCGATCCGGTCCCTTCGGCGATATTCTTCGCCGCCGCGATAACACGCGCATCAATGTCCGTTACACCATCAGCCGCGGTCAGCACAAAAGCATTTAATTTAATATCGGGATCTTTAAGCCTTTTGGCCAGAGCGACCCGCTGATGACCATCGGCAACAAATAGCTTTCCATTGTCGCGCCATAGAACCACAACACCGGCTTTGATCTCGTCCCATTTTTCAACACCCTTTAGCCGGGCCGTCACGCCAAATTCGTCAGCTTCGGATTTAAACTGAAATCTTTTTGCATCAACAATAATTTCATCAGGCTTAAACCGCTTGATACCACCATCGCCATTTACCAGTTTATCCGGCTGCTTGTGGGCGCTTATAGCCCGTTCCGGCATTTCCGGCACCACCACATCCTCAGCGGCCTTTACCCCCTCCAGCGTCCTTCTCTCGTGGTCTGCGCGCGCGGTCGGCGTTTCCTTATAGGGATTTGATTGCTCCTGGTTGGCCACTTCCTGCATGGCATCACGTGCGCCGCGCTGTTCCGGCGTGGGATCCTTGATCACATCATCAAACGCTCTGATCAGTTTTTTTGATGACCAGCCGGCCAGAACACCAAGCGATTTTAAGCCGGCACCAAAAGCAGCACCACCAACCGCACCAAAACCGATATTAATAAGCGCCCGGTCAAACCCGGCATCAAGGCCAAGCTCGGCCCTGTAGCCCTGCACCGTTGGCTGGATAATTGCCTCTGTGCCGGCACCGATTAATCCCTCAATCAGTCCAGTGCGTAAAATCCCGCTCGCGGCCGGCGCGCCAAGCGGCAGGGAAAGCAAAAGTGGTGGATCCGTAAACGCAGCACCGATCGCGCCGACAAACTGGCCAAGCACACCGGTCCCGGTCGCCCGCGATGAAACTTTCTCAAATTCAGCTTCAAGCACCGCGCCCTGCGCCGCGATATCCTTTTCCATATCTCTCTTTGATTTTGCCGTAAATAAATTTGTTTCTTCGGCACTTGACGCGGTACGGGTAAAAAAATCATCTTCAATTTTCGTGCCGGCAACCGAGCCAAGAACATTTAAACTGATCGCCTCATCAGTCGGATGATTAAAGCGCCGGCCGGTCGCCGCATAAATATCATCGATATAGCCCTGAATAGCATCATATTCATTAACCGACCTCGACGCGGCCAGATCATTATGACGGGTTGCCCTCCAGGCCGCGACCGTATTTTCTACAAAATCAGTTGCCGGTGCCGGTGAAAAATCCCGCGGTAATAAATCAACATTTTGTTGCTGATTAATTAAAACCATTACTGACCTCCCCTGCGGCTAAGACTGGTGCCGATCGAAATAACCGGCGCGCTCTGCACAAGCTCCGGAATTTCATTTGACCGGGCCGTAAAATTCAGCTTATTTATATCAAACAAAAATGGCTGGTTGGGGATTGACCCGATAAATAAGCCCGTACCATCTTCATTGCTGGCAATCGCATAAACACCCTCACCGACCGGGATAAGGATCCCGTCATTAATCTCGTCGGCCGTTGCGATCTCGCCGTTCACATGGCGCGGAATATCAACAAAAATCCCGGTGCGGATCTCATCATCCGTAATATCTGACAGACGATCTTCAAATTCATCAATATTCATATTGCGCGGTAGCAATATTTCCTGGCCGTTATAATTTTCAAAACCCCCATATTGAGTGCCATTGACGAACACAGCACCGGCCGCTTCATTAAGCGATTTTGCATAAAGATCATCGGAAAATTCATCGGATGTCAAGCCGATCAGCAAACCGGTCTGCGTGTAGAGATCCTTGGCCGCATCGATAATAGTTTCCCTTGTCACCGTTGCCGCCAGCGCATTGCCGGCAACCTCGGAAAAAACAGCATCAAGATCTGATTTAGGCGGCAAAATATTTGTCTTTTGTCCGACCCGCGCAAGATTACCTTGCAGGATCCGCCTGGCCACATCAATATTGCCCTGGCTTCCGTTATGAATAAGGCCGCCCACATGGGCGAAGGATCCATTATCATCGGCGATACGCTCAAGCACACTGCCGGCATCATCACCAAATCCGCCGCTGATCGTACCGGCCAGTAAGATTTTATTATCAACCGTCATTTCAGGAAGCGCGGCCGATAGCCCCGAAACTTCCTCATCGGTCAGAAACTTCGCTTCTATGCCATATTGCGTCGCGATCTCTAGCCCTTGTGCCTGGCGTCTTTCCATACTTTCCAGCGCGGCGGCACCTTCCAGGATCAGCGGCTCACTTTTAATGATACCAACCCGCGAAGCCCAGCTTACTGGATCGCGTACAAGCTCTCTTTTCATTTCCGTAAGCAGTCTTTCTGATACTTCAAGCCGGCGCACCTGTTCAAAACTTTGAACCCCGTCATCTGAACTGATAAAATTTCGTTGCTCATTGATAACAGATTGCAATTCAACCGGCGTTAACTGCACAAGTTCATTTTGCCATAATGATAATGCCCGCGCATTTTCAAGCGTTTCTGCAAGCACAGGATCACCATCTGCCGCCACTTCCGCCTGAATGATATTCCAGTCATCCGGCCGGATTGAAAACCCTTTTTCAACCAGTGAATTAATCCGGCTCACTTTATTGGCAAGCGCCCGGTTGGCGGATCTGTTTTCTGTGCGAAGCGCACGGATATCCCCGTCAAGCCGGTTTTCAAGTGACGTTAATGACGCCTCTGACAAATTAAGCTCACCCTCGACCCAGGCCGGCCGCAGACTATCCCGCACTGCAATTTTCGACGCAAGCCCCGGCGCGCGGTCAAATTTACCAAGAACCTTGTTTTCAATGATCCCGTCATTAAGTTGCTGCATCATCCGCTGCATATCGTCCGGCTGAAAAACACCGGTCCGCCCTACATCGATCGGGAATGTTTCGCCGTCAAATTCAAATTCTCCGCGCGGGCCGTATGATATCAGCGCCGCTTTAAAATCGATCACACCATCAATCACCATACTGGCGGATCTCTCATCGCCCGTAAGCACAAACGCCGATTGCTCGATCAAGCGGCTAAGCGCCGTTAACTGATCCGCGGCCGAAGCCCGGTTGGCCGATAAAACATTTTCTTCATTAATCCGCCCGCTCGCTTCAAGCGCCACCAAAAGCCGTTTATCAATCAGATTATTAATGCCAGGCGCGGCAAGATCCGGCGATCCCTTAAGACTTTCAATACGGATCTTCTCAAAGGAGGCCTGCACCGCATTAGGGTCATTTTTATTAATTTTAAAAGCCGCATCCATTTCGCCAAGGATCTTTATTTCTGATCTGGCCTGAAATGTCGAAAGCGCCGCCTGGTTAAAGGCCCGCCCGCGGATCGTCTTGTCCGTCATCAATTTAAGTTCATCCACCTGCCCGGCAGCAACCCCCGCATCACGGCCCTCGATTGCGGCCTGTTGATCCAGGCTGTCATTAATTCGCTCTTCAACACTGGCCAGAGAATTACCGATCGATGCAAGCGCACCGCCTACACCACTAAAATCCTTGGCTGCCGCAGGCCTGCCCGGTGCCTTGCCGGTGAATAACGGAATTGTTCTCACATCAACCACGGCTAGCAGCTCCCGATACAGTTTTTTGAATTTCAGTAAACGCGCCCACAAAGCCGGCAACCCGATCAAATCGCCCTTTACGAAGCAGGCTCCTTGATCTCGCCCGGCGCGCTTCCCGGCGGATGATCGTATCGCTTTTGATTTTTGATATTTCCCGCTCACCGCGCTTGATGGTCTGCGCTGCTATTTTCTGCGCGCCAGGACTTGAAAGATCAATCCCGTTTGAAGCAATGGTAAGTTTTTGCGCCGAAAGCGTGGAAAAAAGCTGCTCCGTTAATTCATTCTGATCACGAAGCCCCTGGATCCGCTCACTCTCGCCCAGGAAAAGTTCGCGCTCGGATGCTTCCATAGCATTGCGCTGTTTTTCTTTTCCTTCGGCAAGTTTAAATAAAGCACTTACAACAGACACGTTTCTCTCCTATGAATTCTGTGTTGCGACTTGCCAGGTCAAAGCCCTGACCGTCAATTTTCCAGGCGTTGATTGCTGTATCACAACACTGGCATTTTTAACCCACCCGTTTATTCCACTGATCTCCTTATTACCAGTAAATTCAAAATCTGACAATGGGCTATCAAGAAGATCATCATTAAGCCTTCTGAAAAATAACGGCGATGGTTCATTTCCATTAGCACCAACCTCGACATTTGTAGTCTCAAATAGTGACAGATCAACATCAAGAATACGCTTTTTCGTACCGGCACTTGTCCCGTTTGGAAGTCTGGTTTTAACCCCCTGGGTTTCCACCCTTGGCACGAAATTAAGCCCGTAAACAACATCAATATTCGCCGTAACGGGCAGGATAGCAACCCCGCCCGTTACGGTAGCAAATCCGGAAGGCGACCCGTCAATAATAAAAAAGACATCTTCTCCCTCAAGCCAGTCAAGATCAGTTAATTGTGTTGTGGCCGGGCCGACCAATTCCTTGCGGCCGGCATCCATAAACATTTCGTTATCAAATTTCTCAAGATATCTAACGGCGACCCCGTCAATCACCCGCTCGACGATACAGTAAAGATCACCAAGATCCTCGGACGCCACAGAAATGAATTTTCCGCTCGTGCGCCAGCGGGCAAAGCCGGTAATGTTGGCCTCCCGCAGTGTCACAAGCACCGTTGCATCAGACGTTCCGTTTGCCATAATATAAATATCACTGTCGCGCGGTGCCTGGGCCGGGTTTATGGCAACCGAAGTCGGATTTAAAATCATATGTGTTGCCAGCAGACTTATTTGCGTGGCCTCGTATGACTGCTCGGTATCGGTAAAAAGATATTCTCTCAGCGCATTGCCGCCCTTTTGAATAAAAAAGCTCGTCCCTTCATTTTCAATAACCCGCACACCTTCGGGGATGCCGCGCCTGGTTGTCTGGTCGATCGCCGTGGTAAGTGGTGACACTGGTTTCGCCGGAATAAAAAATTCCATTGAACTGGTAAAAACCTGCAAATGCCGGCCGGCAAAAAGTTGATAGATTACCGCAGCCTGGTCCGTATCGGCCGTAAACACAAAACCTTTATCAAAGGAAGCAATCCGGTCATCAAGATTAAAGAAATCACCAAGCACGCTGTAAAGTATATGGCTTGGAAGCGATCTGAACCCGCCCATAAAGAGCCGCTGACCGTAAAATGTCCCGCACCGCGGCCAGCCCCGCGTATCTGAAATAATATCTTCGCCCGGCGGCTCACCTTCTGTAACAGTGCTTTCAATAGCCACACCCGCAATTGTGTTTAAAATTGCAACATTAACCTCCGGCCAGTTTGTAAAACCGTCTTCACCGGCAAAGGTAATTGTCACAATATCGACCGAACCTGAACAACTAATGCCGGTTGCCGAAGTGTTTGGGAGCGACCGAAGCGCCGCTTGAATATTCGCCGCCGTTGTGGCAATAGAGGCATCTAAAACAATACTTGATGTGCGCTCCGTATCAAGAAAAATATTAAAAGTTTCACCCGCAACCCAATTTGAAAACTTGATTTGCTGAACTTCATCAACCCCGCCCGGACTGTCACCATAATCAAATTGTGGAATGTTGGTAAAAGGCTGATCTCGAAAATCCCATTCATCATTATCACCCTGGCGGAAAAGCCGCCGCGGCGAATGATTTTTATGAAACAAAATCATCGTATCAAGGCTTTGCGTCCATGTAGTGTTAAAAATTTCCGCGTCCAGGTGCGGCACAGCCACACTGGCTACATAAAGTTCATTCGACCAGATATCAATGTTTTCATTGGTGATCACCATGATATATTGCTCGGTATCGGAAAAAGTAAATGACATTAATCCGGCACTGCTTAAAACCGCACTGTCGGCAAAAAAAACAATTTCACCGACCCTTACCGTGCCAGCCGTGCTTGTGGATCCCACACGAACAAGCCGCCAGTACCGCGCCAAAACCGCAATATCCGGACCCTGGCTTCGCCGCCTGGATCTATCATTCGCGTCAATATCAAACGGCTGACCAAAATCAGACCAGACCGCATTATCCGGGCTGGACTGAACCCGGAATTCACCGGCAAGCGACCCTGCGCTTAAACTGATATTAAGCACATCAACAATATCAACGATTGTCGGAGTTGTAAAATCAACATGAACCAGAACATAAGGATCTATAACCCCGATAGCATTACCATTAACGAAAGTATTTTCATCGCCGTCAACCGCGTTGCCGGCCGTGCCACCTTCCGGGGCTGTCACTGTCGCGCCGGCCGTGGAAATTTGTGAAATTGTATTGCGTATTTTTTGGATAAATTTGGTGCCGTCCCGCCGCCTGAAACCGCTGATCGCGATCGGCACCACATTGGTCATTTCCTCGGCGCTGGAAAAATAACTTTCAATATCCTCTCTTTCGGCGGCAAGAGGATCCCATTCACCGGAAGAAAAACTTGTCTGGATTGTATGAACCCGTCTTGGCATTGCTCTCTCCCGTTATTCGATTACACCGGCAAAATTCCTGAGTGTCCCACCCAGGCGCGCCCGGATCAGTGGGCCGCCATCTTCAAGCATTGAGCGCTGTGCAGATCTGCGCGCATCAATGCGCTTGGCTACCGCAAATAACCCGCCGTTACGAAGCGCCATATCGCCCCACGCCGCCCGTTCAAGCCGGTTGGCCAGCGATTGTTCTTCCGTTACCGGCACCGCAAGATTGGCCGCATACGCCTCAACCACAAAAATCGTAAAAGCGGGCGGCCAGAAATTTTCTGGTACATCCACCTGGAAGCGTGCGAAACACTCGGGAAAATTTGTTTTAACTTTACTGCCAAGAATTTCATAATCTTTTATGCGGGTCTTGGATATATCAGAATAGAGCGCTTCCGGTGCGTCAAGCGCATCAGACGGCAACTGGTAGAAAAATTCAAAACCCAGCGGCGGCGCTCCGGTAAGCTGGGCAAGCTGTCTTTCATCGGTAGCAAATTTCCAGGGATAATGATTTAACATGGCAAGGCGAAAATCCGGGTAAGTATTAGCACAGGTAATCGAATTTGGCGTATCGTCCTCAAAACTGTCGATCGCCGACTGTCCTAACCGGGAAAGTGCCTGAACACATATATCAATATCTGTTTGCGCCATTATAAAATTTCAGTGGCCGCGCAGGAAATCATCGAGCAAAACCAGACGCGGCCACATACCTCCAGAGGATTAGGTTAAAGTAGTGAAAACAACTTTCTCAGCAAGCGTCACGACACCGGCAGAAAGTGTTACCGCATAAAACTTGTTGCCATCGCCCATGCTGGCATAAATCACATCACCGTCCTGTAACGCATCAGATATATCATTGAAATACCCGGTACCTTCCACAACGGCGATATTATCAGCCGTGCGGTAAGTCGAGATCTTGGGAGCGACCCCCATACCTGTACCGGCAGCATCAAAATTTTTATTTATAAAAGTCATCACTGACCTCCTTTAATTTAAGTTATGTGCTGCGCGGCGTGCGCAGCACCGAAAATGATTAAATAATCTTACTCGAAAGTCTCAAGCTCGATCAGACCAACTTCATCGATGACGACCGCACCAGCGTCAAAACGCTGCACAGTAAGCCATGACCCGAAAAGGTTTTCAAAGGTAACATTAACCGCTTCTTCCATCACCAGGCCGAAACCGGTTGAGCCACGCTGGCCGCCATGATAAAGGAAATTACGCCGCGTGTTGGATGTTTTATCCAGCCCGCCTTCGGCACGGTTGCCGATCCATTTGAATTTAATGCCAAGGAACGTATCCACCGTACCGTTAACAAGCGTTTTAACACTGTTAAAATCAATACTGGTCACTTCGGTCTGCGCAAGCAAACTGGCCTTCCCGTCCGTATGAGCGGCAAGAAAACGATCTGTAGCCGCGCCGCCATCCTCGGATGTACCCACTTCATTGGCGTCCATATTCTTAAGGCCGGCAAGCAGTTTCGGAAGATTAAGGCCGGTATTGGAACCGCCCTCGTTAACATCAACGATAATGTTTGGCGTAGCGACCTCAAAGGCATCAATCGTAATCTGATCGGACCGGCGATTGATCGCATCACGCACAATCATCGCAAGCTCTTTACGCTCATCGATGTTTGTTTCGGCATCATCAAAAATATCGGTGAATTCGGCAGCTTCCCAACCCTCGGCGGTCGCTGTGGCATTACCGTGAGTAATGTTCATCAGTTTAACCATAGTCTGGGATTGCCGTTTTTGCGCAACACCCACGCCCATTTTCGGGAACTGGAAGGTTTTAACGCCCTTGTTTACTTTTTTGCGCACGGTCTCGGCAAGATTGACACCGCTTGACGCATAAGCAATCTTGACCTCACTGTCAAAAAGCTTCGCTTGCGCATTTGTTAATTCTTTGGACATATTGATCTCCTCTTATATCCATGATTTAAAAATATATATCATCTCGGAAACAAGGGCCAATACGTCAAGGCGGCAGATGCCGGGGCCATCAGTATGAGGTTGTCTTACCTAACTGTCGATAACGACCAGGCTGATATTATCAGGTGCCGGTCATATTGACGGTTGATGTAAGGGGGATATTAACGTGATACCCCCCTCATATGTCAAGGGAAAAATTAATTATACTTATCTTCAAACATCCTTTCGGTCTCTTTGGTAAAGGCTGCATCAACGCCGTGCCGTTTATCCGCAACCCGCGCATCAAGCTCGTCACCGGTCATTTTATCATCCTGGCTTTCAAAGTTTGTCGGGATCGCATCAAAGCCCGCCATTTCGCGGATCTTGGTAAATACCCGAACGCCCTGATCAGTACCGGCCATAATTTTCGCTTCCGCCACTTCCTTTTCATCAAGGATTTCCTTGCGGCCCATTCCGGTAATCCAGTTATTGACAACCTCGGCGATTTTCTTACCGCGTTTTTCATCACCTTCGCCGATAACCTTGAAATGCTCCGCTGGATCAATCGGCTTTTCGATAAGGCCCATTTCTTCAAACTTGCCTATCAGACCGCCGATCAGCCCGTCATATTGCTGTGTCGATAAACCATGCTCTTTAGCAAGATTTTTAATTTCGTCAAACAGCGGCTTGTCTTCCTCGCTTGTTTCATCAATCAGGCCAGCAACATTTTCCGGCAGAGTAAGTTTATAATCCGCAACATCCTTCGGCACGACACCCTTGGCGCGCAGGCCTTTATAGGCACCAAGCAGTTTTTTTATCGTCGCCTTGTCATCTTTGCCGCGAAGGTGTTTTGGCACGTCCTTTAATTCAGCCGCAAGTTTATTGTCATCAGCATCTTTTTTGTCGGCATCATCGTCATCATCATCATCATCGCCGTCATCAAGCAGCGCATCAATGCCGGTTTTTTTAGCAGACTTTTTGCCGGTTTTTTTATCGTCGGCATCATCGTCTTTTTTGCCCGCGTCATCGTCATCATCTTTTTTGCCAGCGTCATCGTCATCGCTCACATCAAAATCTTTGATTTTATCCGGATCGATCTCCCCGCCGCCGCCATCTTCATCATTACCGTCATCGGCAGACATGAAAATGGTCAGTGCGGAGAATTTGATGATTTCCTCAATATTAAAAATATTCCTGGGTTTTATAAACATATTAGTGTCCTCTTAATTAAGCTGATCTTATGAAAGCGCTTTGATGATTGATTTTGTATAATCAAGCCATTTGTCACCAAGCCAGCTTTCCGGCATATGATAGGAAGCATCAATCATTTGCTGACAGGATCCGATAAATTCATTTTTATAGATCCTGTTTTCACGGTCATTATCACCACATTCAAGATCAAGACCGCGGAAGTTACGCGCCCCCTCGGGAACATCGATAATCGGTGGTAGTTGTGAAAAAGTCTTGGCGCGCTTTTTAACCGCGGTGAGCATAACAAGCCAGATCGCGATATCTTTTGCATCGCCGCCCGTTAACCCGCTTTTAAGCCGGTTGATCGCTTCAATCGCCTTGACCAGTTTAAGGCAGCAATCCCGGTGATTATCCGGATCATTGACCGCCGGGATGGTGTTAACCGTCTGACTGGTCTTTGTCGCTGTCATTTTCTTGGCAAGCTCAATCGCCCGCGCTTCAATATCAGCGTCACGCTCATCGGCAAGGCGCTTTTTCTCAAGCACTTCATCAGCGGACGTTTTAACTTCTTCTTTCAGATCATCAACAACATCCTGAAGCTCATCAGTTGTTTCGGGCAGCGCTTTATCAGCATTCTTTGCCGCTTTTTCCTGGGCCTTATTATCTTTCTCAACGGCGGCATTGATGGCATTTGCACTGCCCTGATCAGTTGCCTTGGCGCTTTTAAGTGGATTATCCGGATTACGCATTTTTAGCTGATCGCCTTGTTGTTCCGCTTTCAGCTTTAACTCTGCATCCTTTAATTTTTGATCTTTTCCTGCTCTCACACCCATAATAAATTCTCCTATGGTTTTTCTGTTAATATTACCTAGTTTCTTAGCAATTTCTTCAAACATGTTAAATTTCCTTTTGAGTAAATTGAAATTAACTGGTTTTGCTGACCTTTTTCTTAACCGGTGGCCCGCTCTCCGCTAATGCGATTTGCGCCAATATAAATTTCATCAATGAATTTTGGCCTTCCCGCATTAATCCATACATCATCGCCTGGTCTGTATTTTCAGCAGCCCAGTGCCATGACATTTTATTTAAGCTCTCATTCATAAGAGCGTCTAGCACTTTTTTACCGGCCGCCCCGCTGAATGTTTTAAGAAAAAACTGTGATATTTTATAATTAGCGAGTAATATTTCATAACCCGGCGATGGTTTATCATCATGTTTTTTGGCGTCCGTGTTAAGTCCCATTTTTTTTAAGTTTTCAACAATTGTATTTAGCTCGATATTTTCTTCACTCATGCTGCAAGCTGTCCTTCCTGTGTCGGGATTTGATTTTCATTTGACGCATCAGGCATTCCGCCCTCCGCTGCTATTTGAGCGGCGCGGATTTTTTCAAATTCCGTCCGCTCGTCTTCATCACGAATAAACTTGGCGGGGACACCCATACGCTCGGCGATCCATGGCAGTAATTCGTTAAGTTTCGTTGTCACCATCACCGCTTCCGGTCCGGCAATACCGGCGGCAATTTCTATATATTGAACAATTGTTTCAATATCCGCCAGATCCTGGACCCTGGCCAGCGCTGATAAAATCTGCACACTGAACTCAAGATTATCAATTTCAATTTCATCTTCTTTCTTGATCACGCCAATATCGGTTAAAATCGCAAAGGTCGCCTGGATCACCGGCACCAGATATTCATCATAAAGCCGGCCAAACGCTGCGCCGCTGTCCTGGGCCAGTTCTTTGGCCCGCGCGACAATTTCGGTCGCCGATCTCACCGGTCCTAAATCGGGCGGTAACTGATCATCAAGCAGAATTTTCTTGATTGACGTCCGCAGATCATCAAGCAGCAATTGGGTAAGATTAAAATCGCGGCCCGTTTGCAACGGCTGGATCGATGCCCCGGAAAATCCGCCGCCATTTGATGACACCGGGATAAGCGCACCTGGCTCAATCGAAAGATTATCCGCATTGATAACCCCGTCATCGATCACCGTATAAGCACCGACTATCGCCAGCGCGGCGCTGGCAAGCAATAATTCCTTGACTTTGTTAATGGTTTTTATATCCGGCAGGGCTAACTGTAACGGCCCGCGACCACGATCATCGCCCGGTTGTTTTGACCATCTTGGCGCAACAAAAGGCTTATAGTTGAAGTGCTGCTCGAAAATAACCTCGTGATCAAGCTCGACAGTAACAATATAATCCCATTTTGCGCGGTTTTCTTTATTTCGCACAAACGACATGAAAACATTGGTCTTATCTTCACTGTCATCCTTCTTTACCTTAGCCTCAAGCGTAGCGCTGAATTTTGCCTTGGGCCAGAAATCGTCAAGCTGACTGATCAGAAGTTTACGTTTCCAGTGCAGGCCGATCTGCTCGCCCCATTCGCCGTTTTCCGTTGCCGACTGCGTTGCCGGCACGGAAATATATCTGACCGGCGGCCCGTCATTAGCCGGCAGGATCAGCATCACACCCTGGCCCGCGGCGATATCCTGGTAAAGTTCATGCGCCGCGGTTGTGAAGCCGCCCGCCGTCATCGCCGCCCGCGCAATATCGGACATAAGTTGAAGTTTAACATTCATGGCAAGGCGTTCATCTTCATTAATCACCGCCGGCCCGGCCTTGACAATGAACCATTTTTGAAACGGTGGGGTAAGATCTGTTTGCAGGCGGTTGGCAAAGCGCGCAGCGCCGGCAATGGCTGTGCTGTCATATACCCCGCTCATCCGATCTTCCGGCGTTTCAAACACATTGCGGTTTGGCATGGCATATTTATAAATTTCACGGATTTCAGGGCTGTCCGGCTTCTGATTTTTAAAGGCCGCCTTGGCCCGTTTCAGCATCTTTTGACCATTGGCAGTGATTATAATTTCTTTTTTTTGTGCGGCCATAATTTACCCCTTAACGGATCCTGTTTCTTGTCGGTCCGGGACCGCGAAATGATTTGCGCTCTGCGCCGCCGGATGAAGGACTCGAAGATTTTGATGTTGACGGCCCTAGAAATGTTAATAACTGCCGGCCTATTTTCCGCGCTCGGCCTTGTTTACGGCTCGGTCCGCGCGATATAAGTTCACCCTGTGCCTGTTCTTCGTCTGACCGGCGGGCGGTCTGTGCCGCAAGCTCCGCATCACTCGGCCCCTCCGGATCGGGACTTGTAAATAAACCGGTTGCCGTATTAAAGATACTTTTTACCGCGTTTGTCATCAGTCAACCTCCGAATTTCCATTCTTCAAATTTAATGCCATTAATTTCAAGTGTCGAACTATAATCGAATTTACACAGCTTTGCAAACTTCTTAAATTTTTCATTATTAGGATCAATTAAAGTGAAACCGGAAGTCGAGCCCGATAAGGATAAAAAAGTTTTAATTGTTTTCGGCATTACCCGGAGCAGATGCCTTGCATGTTTTGGCATGTCTACAGCAGGCAAAAACCAGATTTCCGCCTTGCCTGTGTCCTCATCAGGCACAACACCAGCCAAAGCCAGAAATAAACTATATTCATCATTCACATAAGCCTCAAATGCCACCGACCAGCCGAGGGCAAGCTGTACATGTAAAAGCCCCTTCAGGTCTTCAAGCTCGAGAATATCACCAATATATCCATCATAATTAAACTCTTCTACGTCAAGCATCCATTGCCGGCCCGGCAGACATAGTATTTTGGCAGTGTTTTTCATTTGGCTGACAGTTTTTTATGAACAAGATTTATTACGTGCTGAACCGTTTTTATATTATCGAAGTCATCCAGATCTATGTCTATTTCAAATTCTTCTTCCAAATCCATGCTCATTTCAACACTATCCAGGCTGTCCGCATTAAGATCTTCTTTTAATCGATCGGTATCTGAAAAACTTCCCAAACAAAGCGAACCGATTAACACATTACGAACTCGCTGACGGATATTTTTATCTCTTTCACTCACCACCTTTATCTTCCTTTCTCAAGCTGTTCGGACCTAAAACGGCAAGCAAAGCCTTATGCTTCGCCCGCTTCTGATCCGGATTTAATTTTTCAATCTTCTTACTCACATCAATTTTAAAAAACGATACATCCCTGATCGTCTGCAAATGAACAGTCGGCATCCCGTCATTAGCCAGGCGAAAAAAATCCGCCTCGCACATATGCAAATGACCTTTACTGTCAACCCACGGATCATTAACCCATGACGCATTCGTATGAACCACAAGCCCCGGCAAATTCGCCGGCTCCGCCTCAAAAACCGCCTTAAGCATTTCAAACACCTGAACAATCCGCGGCTTCTCAGGCTGCAACAAAAGACTGCCAGGCTTATTGATATACTTCCCGTTAATCATCACTTTTTTTCTCAACTATTAGTGAATAATTTCTTTGAAAATAACCATCGTCAAGAATAAAAATAAACTTGTTTTTTTTATAAAGCCAATCACCGGGGACAGCCTCTTCTTGATATGCCCCTTGTGTTATAAGCAACGATCCATCACCTGGACTTTCTAAATCTGCATTAGAAGAATTTAAAAATTCTATCATTTCATCACAGCAGGTTTCTCCCTCTGGTGGTATCTGAAAGGCTTCTGTTGTTATAGGATTTCTTTTATACCTCGGCATTAGTATCACCTTTCTTAACGTGTAGTAAATAATTCAACGCATTTATCATCATGCGATTATTCCACCAGTTTAAAAAATCTTGCCTGTCTTCTTCTGACAGGCACATCGCCGCTTTCATCGGGTCACTCATGGCACGTCCTTTTGTTGGGAAACTTCAAAATCCATTCCATACATTGAAGTTTCAAATAATTCACATATTTCCGGCGCAGAAACTTTAATTCCTCGGCCGACCGCCAGGCCCATAAAATATTTTATATTCGGGATCTGATCGCCATATTCCTCTTTTTCGATAACACAGGCATCAATCCCATAAAGCGCAATTTCGGTGGGCTTAGACATAATCGCCTCGGCAATCATATAAGCAATTGAGGACTTAAAACCTTCGTTTCCAGCCAAGTCTTTGCAAAGACTGCGGTGCGGCCGTGCTATAGGATTATTTCTCATAAATTCACAGTAATCTTCATCAAGGGCAATAGAACCTTCATAATCATGACATTCCCACAAAATATGAAAAGGCCGCGGCGGGTTTTCATTTTGCCACTCAAATTCCCGCAAACTCAAACCCCATGTAGTCCAGCTAAGATCATCAAAAGGCGCAAGATGACGCGTCAAAATCCCATTACCAACAATCGCTATTTTCATTTTTTATCACCTCGTTAAACTCGATTTCGCGACCCGCATTTTTCCGGATCCCATTTGTTTCTGCCGTCTTTTAAGCGCCACATGCTCGCCACCACCACATAGCAGATATTGCAGCGCCTCGCAAATATGACTTTGAAATGTCTTTTCAGGCACGTCATGAAAAATATCAGTGCTTCCGCTGCGGGCCACGCGCTTGTATCTATAACCGGAATTCATGCCTTTTCTTAGCACCTTACAGGTCGGTGAAATTATAATACCCGGCTTACCGCCAACCAGCCTCGTTAGTGGACTGCGCACGGCTTCAAACCGGTCAGTGAGGTTATTTCCCGGCACCGGTGAAGGGCGAAGCGGCCATGCGGTTGTCGCCTTGACAATATCAAGCCAGCATGTTTCATCATGATCAGAACCAAGCGCCGCGGCCGGATCCGTCCAATGAGCACCAAGATTATGATCCGGGAATTTTCGCGCCACAAATGGCATTAGCGCTTTACCAAAAGTTTGCGCACCCATATCCAAACCACAGAATTCTTCCAGTATCCGCCAGCGGCCTTCACCTAATTGCTGACCAAATATCGCCGCCGGTGTTCGGCCCTGGTCATAACCAACATGAATAGGCAGGCCGGCAAGCGGCAATAATGGCGAATTTGCCACATGGATCACATCATTAAATTCAGGGAATACCGGTTTTCCGTCCCGGCTATAACCGAACAGATTGTCGATATTACGGCGGATATACCAGTCCGGCTGCCCTGTCATTAACTTTTCATAATAACCCGGTGCCAGATTTTCACGGTTTTCAGCGCCGGGATCCATACCGCCAGGCTGCCTGTAAAACTTGTATGTCTCTGGCAGATTATCAATAAATGTATCATAGGTCCAGTTTTCCTCATCCGGGGCATTCATATCGCACCAAACACCAAACCAGGTCGCGCCGCCGTGGCGTTTCATATTGGGATAGCGCCCAAGTCGCCCGCGCACATTAGTCAAAACATCCTTTGATAATTTATCAGCCTCATTCAGATAAACACCAGTGCCTTCCCAACCGCGCATGGCCGCCTCAATTGTCTGCTCACCAAGACCAACAAATTGGACTTCCATATGTACAATATCACGCGGCATACCCGCCGGCGCGATGTTAAACCTGATTGTATGAACCGCCGGCTCATTACCGCCGCCAGTCCATATACCAATATTTTTTGGGATCCAGTCCAGCCATGACGGAATTGTGGTTTTCTTTAATTGTCGGTACGTGTCGCGCACCACACACCACTTCGTATAACGGACGCCGTCAGTCGGGCTTTTACGCTGTGCAACTGCCCGCAACACAAATTTCATCAGTGCCGTCGATGTTTTGGCGCTGCCAATCGGTCCCATAATCATAGACACATCAGACAGATCCTCATAAAAGGCCTGCGATACAGGTCCGGGCGGTTGATATGTTATGCTAAATGTTACCATCCCCCTAACCCCCGGTTTCTTAAGATTTTTTCTCTACATTTTTTTGCTAAATTACGAATTTCAGAGCAAAAGTGTGCACAAAGGGGCAAACAGAAAATGTAAAGGCGCGGTTTCGAGACCCCCATTTTTATCATGCGCCATATGATAAATGGGGTGGGGGAGGCCTGCTCAGTGTCTCTAACGCCGGCCGGGTGAACCAAGCCAGGCCGGCACACTTTCGCCGCCTCTACCCCTCGCCGCGCTAGGGAAGGAACCGCGGCGAATGTCATGCAATACAGATTATAACTAATAGTCTGTATTGCATTTGATAATCGTTTAAATTCAAGGGGATAGAGCAATCCGGTAAACATTGCACGGTAAACAATAGATTTATCAACTTCATAACTCATTGATTTCGCTCGATTTTTCTGGCTCTTCGATCTCGATACTTTCAGCGTCAATAATCTCAAGTCCTGCTTTGCTCTGAACAGCAGCATACGCATCTGTCACCACCAATGTCAAGCTCACTAATCCTTTGTCTGTATCGATCTCGATCGCCTGTGGTAACTTCTGATGAACATAAGGTGCCAATTGCTTGGCAGCATCCATCTGGATCTTAAAGGCATCTTCCAGCGAACAATGTAGCTCCAGGGCAAGCCCGGCCGTAGGCCTGGAATAAGTCTCGGCGAACATGATCAACGGCGACCGGTAATTATTCAATAAATATTCTGTCCAGTCCTCTGTGCGCTTGTTCTTACTCCCTTTTGGCCTTCCACGGCCGCGCTTCTCACTATCATCATCCAGTGCCACCTCGACAGCTTCAAGGTGATCCACATCACGCCCGGTCTCCACTAATGGCAAAGAATGCTGATCCATAGAGTTTGAGACCAAATCAATATCTTTCATTCGCTCAAGCACCGAACGAGCAATAATGTCATTACGCTCCTGATCTTTAATTTTTGATTTTTTATCTGCCATATTGAATATCTACCTATTATTTAATTCCATATCACAAGCCAAATTTGATTAAAAGTAAATTATTTTTACAATTGCACTTGACATGGGTGCATAATGCCCCTATGTATTAATCAATATCAATCAACAAAATGAACAGAATAGATTATGCAGCCGGGCAAGTGTCCGATGTTCGGCGAGAAATGGAAGCGGCTATGAACAGTGAAGAAATTAATACCCGTGACCAGCTTTTTGAGCTTCTCAATATATGGACCGTTAAATTATTTCAAATAGAGGATATGCTAAAATGACACGCACTAAACCAACACAGGCCGATAAAGCATATTCATTCGCGCGGAAGTTATCAGGCCAGCCGCGGGCCGCCATCAACAAATTATTATTTGCCCGGTTCAGCAGGACGCTATCAGAATGTGACTGTGAGATCATAACCGCGGCAGTAAAGCAGGAGACAGAACAATGAATATTAAATATGATAATTTTGAAGCTCACTCGGTATGCGCTTATAACGATAAAGGTCAAGCGGTACCCAAAGACAGCGCACATCAGCAATTTTGCGAACAACTGACAGAAATTAAAGAAGATGAAAGAGACTTCGTATTCTTCTCGGTTTATGGCCATATTCCCGATCTAGGCCTTGAATGTGTCGGCGATTTTGACAACGAAATCGATGCAGAATATAGCTGTAAAATGCTCAATCAGGCATTGATACCAGAGGCATCCACACAGTGACCGACAAAGACCTCTTCACCCACTGGATGCAGTCGCAAGGCCTTAGCAACTCTAAGGCTGCGGCTGCCCTTGGCGTTGATATAACCACCATTAAGCGCATCAAGCGCGGATTGATACCAGTGCCAAGGGAGCGCCGCCTTGCCATGGCTGCAATCGCCGCCAAGCTGCCGGAATACAGTAAAAATTATCAGCTTTCACTTGTTACGCTCCAAAAGCCAGCGTAACAGAGCGTAACAAACAGCGTAACACCTCCAACCTATTAATATCTTTATATTATTTGAAATAGATATATATAAGTTACGGTGTTACGCTGTATTTACACATCTCTACACATGCGCATATACGCACACCCGTCCGCACATACCGCAAACGGTTTGCAGCGTAACAGCGTAACATTTCCAATTTCATGAGATATTTCAATAACTTATCTGTTACAAGGCACCGTAACATGGTGCGTAACACCGTAACAAATCCGGTAATTTCTTTAAATGAAATTAGGGTAAGGGTAAGGGTGAAGTCAAGTTAATTCTGTGGGGGTGGGGTAAGGGGTTAAGGTCCGGCCGCCGCCGCGCCCGGTCTCTGTAACGCGCTTTTAAGGCCATGCCAGCCTCGTCGGCTGCCATGCTAGTGAGTGCCGGCTGGTCGCCGTCACAGTCTTTTTAAGCGCTGATTTTACATAAATTCAATCTGCGAAAATTCATTCAGGGATTTCGTCATCAAGCTCAACCTCTTGGAAGTCCGTAAAATCAATGATTTTCTCGACTTTAAGGGCTGTAGAACGCTGCAAAACCCCCATAAACCGTACAGGCGGCCATGGCTTCGCTCCTGGCAGCCTCCGGAGGCTCTGGATCCACACGCCCGGCGTATCAGGCCGCCCCATCCAGTGCGTGCCTTTAAACAGCGCAAGCAGGTTTTTATGTTGATTAGCAACCAGAAGATAAGGCTTATCAGCCACAAGCTGGATCTTCATTCCATGCCGTTGAAGACCGCGCAGTGAAAATTCGCTGTTCTTTTTAATCGCTGAATAAATGACCTCGCTCACTACCTTTTTTGAGCCGGAATTATAAGGGTCAATTTCCGAAGTAAGTAAATGATGAAGACAGGATTGCGCGTCATTCATCTTATCGTCGGTTTCATTTATAACCTCATAGTCCAGATGATCACACCACTTCTTGACCTGTTCATCATCCGGCACCTGGTTATATTCTGCAATATGCGCACAGGCCAGAAGATGGCCATAAACATCCGCCGACCTCCCTCTGTGACTAACCGCCACAAGCCCGTCATAATACTTGCCAAATACATCCTGATAAATTTTATGATAGCGATGGAACCGCGACTTGAGCGCCTGACCGATCCTTTTAATTCTTGCTTCATCAAGTAGCGGTTTCGGCGTTCCTTGTGGTATTTCATTAAGGTTTAAAATCGCGATGCGATTTTGGTCCTGCGGGGGTAAGGGGGGAATAAGGATTGATGAGAACATAAAGCACGATTTTGCATGGAATTCCTTGGCCTGATGATCACTGCCGCCGCGAAGGATCCGCCCACCACTCGCTGCCTGCCGTGCCAAATTAATAACCTTCGTCATTTTACGGTTATCTGCCTCCGCCTCCCCTTCGTCAATGATCACCGGCAACGTATCATATTGCATCTTCTGCCAAAGACCCGCGCCGGTCGGATCAGTTACATCAATACTATTACCTAACGCTAAAGTAATCACTTTTTGCAATGTGGATTTGCCCGTTGAACTATCACCAGTAACCCATATTAACGGCCGCCAGTCGAGCGCGCCACCAATGATCGCCGCCATAATCCAGCCAAGCAGTAAATGGCTGTCAAGCTCCTCCCTCTGAAAAAACCACTGGTCTATAATTTCGCGAAGTTCCAACCCAGGATTATCAATATCATCATAGTGTTTCGGCGGCACACATTTCTCCGCGCCCGGATAAACAAAATCACCAATAAGACCAGGCTTTTGTAATTCACCTTCAATCAGTATCGCATTGCCAAGATGCCAGATAAGCTGGCCACTTTCCGACAAATGACAGCCGCGGCCGCGGATCCTTTCCATCGGGTTGAATATACCGGCCTTGGCCACATGTTTCATCAGGACAGTCGCGGCGGTTTCCGCCGCCCATCCGTCCGTTTTTTTCTTTTTCTTGTCATATCGCGGCCAATATTCCCGCACGATCTCAGGATCCGGGATAAAAAGGCTCTGCAACCTTGTCTTGACAAAATCCTTAAACTTAAGCTCGCGAAGCTGGCTCATGCCATCGAGAAAATAAGCCACCTCACCAAGCACACCGAGCGGTTTAACCGCGAAATTATCCGGTAGTGAATAAAGCGTTGGATAGTCTGATACCTTGCCGACTGGCGCACCATAGTCGCCCTCTTCCGGCGCAGGCACAACTTCGGCCGCGTTGTCAATGCCGTCTTTAATCTCCGCCGCTTTTTTCTTCGATGTTTTTTTTGTTTTTGTTTTTTTCGTGACCATCTTTAATCCTCTGCCTTTAACCAGTCATTGACATCTTTACCGTATTTTTTCGGCGTCCTGAATACTCTTACCCTGCGGCCATGATCCATGTGCCATTTAACGGCCGCCTGAAACGACTTTTCAGCCGGCCGGTTATCTTCATCATTATCCTTAACCAGAATGACTTTCCTGATATTATCCGGAAGTATTATCGTCGCCATGTTTCCGAGCGATATCGCAACCAGGACACGCTTTGAAGGATCCGCCATCACTATCGATAAACCGTCCTCGATCCCTTCGGTGATAACCACCCATTCAGCCGGATCCGCTTTATATAAAATCTTCTTGCTCTGCCCGCGCCATAGCGGAATATAACCCCCACGGTAATCACCAAGCACCTTTTTCGCGTTCTTAACATCAAGCTTGACCACTGTGCCATCATCATCAAACATCAAATAAGTCCGGTGAATAGCCATCATTAATTTATCTTTGTAGGGCACCGATATCGACGCGACCAAGGCCGGATGCTTGTCTTTCGTCTCCGCCTCATAACATTCAGCCTCAAAGCGAAGCGCCCGCATTTCAAATAATTTTGCGCCCAGGTCAATCCCGCGATCGCAAATATAATCTCGGGCCATTGTCCCGACAATTTTAATCTCCGCGCCCAGGTATATCGCCTTGGCAATGCCCCACATCTTATGCTTTTTCTCAATTAATTCCTGGTCATTATTTTCTTTTTGCCGCCTGGCTGTCTGCCTCTTGGCCTGGAAGGTTATATAATTTTCGTCATCGATGCCGAGCCACTGTTTAGCCCATGTAATAGCCTGGCCGCGGTCGCCGCCGGTCACTTGCTTTTCAATTAAAATCAGCGCATCGCCCTTTTCTTCCGTGGCATAATCCTTCCATGCTCCGGCCTTCGGACCACGGAAAAAAACCAGCGACTTACCTGGCGAGCCGTCAAGATCTCCGATCGTAAAATATTGCCCGCTCGCTTTCACATTCGGCACAAGCTCAGTAACCAGGCTGTCCCACTGCGCATTAAGCATCATAATGATATCTTCAAGTTTTATTGGATCCTGATTACTCATCGTGAGCAGGGCCGATAATCAAGTAAATCGACCTTACCATCAGACATATCATAAATATGCAACATCAACACACTTGACGGATTACGGCGACCAGAGCGCAACATACTCACATAAGCCGCCGATACATCAAGCTTCGCAGCAAGATCAACATTGTTTAATTGTTGGCTCTCACACCATTTATCAAACGTCATTTCATAATCTCCTTATCTAAAATCATAACTACCAGTTATCTTTTCCTTTGACAAGCCCTTATTTTTATGCGACTTTTAAACCCGCCTAGTCGGGCTTTATATAAACGTCACTGAAAGGGATAACATGAAACATTCACCACGAACCAACAAATGCGCCAATTGCGGCCAGTCGATGAGTAAAGGAGCTTGGCACAAGTTTTGCAATATCAAGTGCCGCAAGGCATTTAATAACCGCAGAATGAGCCGCGGAGCCATTATCTATGACCTGGCCATGGTATGGCGTAAAGAAAGAAAGAAAGAAGGCCTGGCCAACCTGTGCCACCAGATCGGCATCTTCATTCAGGATGACAACGACAACAATCGCACATCATATAATGAATATCCAAATGGCATAACATGGAATATACCGCCATCTGCCATCGAAATAATACCCGGAAAATTATATAGAGTAATAGCAGGAGAACAGCTATGAAACTTCAAATTAAATATTTCACAAAAAAACCATCGAAAACCGGCCTCCGCTATTATTGGCAGCCAACCAAAAAACTTCGTGATGCCGGCTGGCAGATCAAACGTCTTTCCGATAATGAAGAACAGGCCGCCTTTGAAGCTTATGAGCAAACAAAGAAACTGGCCGCCTGGCTATCCGGATCCGGCGAGATTGATAACAAGGTCAAGACAGACAAAACAATGTCAGCTTTGCTTGATGATTTCCTTGCCAGTGATCATGTTTCAAAATTGGCCGCCAACACCATCAAACTTTACAAGACTGGCGCAAAGGCAATCAAGGCCGATATTGGCCACGCTACTTTTAACACTATAACGGCCGCGGAAGTCACACGCCTCAAAAATAAATATGAACTGACCTTGCCTGGCAAAGCCCTTAATATGGTGATAACCGGCCAGGCCGCTATGTCCTGGGCCATAAGATCCGGATATCCTTGCGCGCCGGCAACACTGGATCTCAACCCCTGGCACAAACAGCGCATCAAAAGAAAAAACCGCGCCATGACAATATGGACGGCCGGTCAAGTGGATCTAATGATAAAATGCGCCGACCAGGTCGATCCATCGATCGGCACCGCCATCCTTCTTATGGAATGGTTCGGCCAGTATCCATCAGACATAATTGAAATGAAATGGAATATCTATAAAGACGGCCTGTTTAATTTCGATCGCAAAAAAACCGGTGTTGCCATTTCCGCACCGGTTTCGCCGCGGCTAATAGAACGCCTGTTCATCGAGAAGATAACAGATCCTCTCAGCACCTATATTATTTGCTGTCATTCAACCGGCAAGCCGTGGAACCTGGAAACCCTGCGTAAGAAATTCCGCCTGGTCCGGGCGATCACCGCGGCCAAAGATCCGGCCATCACTTTTCTGACAATGGGAACACTGCGTCATACCGCCGTCACAAACATGTTTGATGCCAACATAAGCCCGATGGATATCGCCGCCATAACCGGCCATAAACTGGACGGCGTACAAAACATTCTCGATCGATATAATAAGAGGACTGTCAGACAGGCAAGACGGGCAACCACACAGCGCATCATCGATGACGGCCGCCACAGCACACCTTAAAGTCAGTGAGAAGCTGCATAAGGTGAGTAAAGCTAAAGCAGCCAGTGAGCGAGGCCCTAAGAAAGCATACGTTCCAAACGCTGCATAAGAACATGTACCTGTTTGGGGATTTGGTAGACCCCATAAAGTACAACATAACGGTGGATTAACGGTAGTCTCTTTGTCTTCGCCACCCTCCCTCAGCAATGACTTCCTTTCAGGATGTATCTACCGCTGAGGGGGTTGATAAGACTAAATTAAAAGTTTGCACTTAATTGCAAGAAACCAAGGAGGGTTTTATGGTAGATATAGTAAAGCATCAAGAAAAGGTTCATGGGATCGTAGTAGAAGCTCTGCATTCAGCCCAGCCTTATGGTTTAGAAACCAGAATAGCCACCCGAATAATCAACTCATTGAACAGAGACGGATATGTAATCGCAAAACAGGAAACTGTTTGCGGTTTTTGTCACGGAGTAGGTACAGTTACCACAGGTGATGAAAACCATAGCGTCGATCATGATTGCCCCGTATGTAAAGAAAAGAAAGTAAAGAAATGATAGTAGCAGCAGCAATATTGTACAAAGACGTAGTTTACGCCTTGCCAGCACCAGCCCGTCACCATACGGTGATCCATCACATTCTTAGAACGACGAAAGATAAGAAAGTTCCGGCATCTGCCTTGCAAGGTTTCATAGACGACAATGAAGGATTTGTTGATCGTGAAAGGGCCAGAGACCTTGTGGTTAAGCAAGAACAACCTCTGAAAAACGGTAAAGATGCGCTTGACCATA